>OBLG01000201.1_pt1 | contig 76254 bp, 65 predicted proteins | sample 1517451 | NCBI WGS metagenome assembly OBLG01 (sample SAMN04571694, study PRJEB22368) | human gut metagenome | biome: human gut; material: stool | host: Homo sapiens | place: Luxembourg | collected 2012-06-29
AGTCAATATCAAGAACACTTCTTGAGGCTCGTGAGAGCGCAGACGCACTGATCGCACAGACTGAGAAGGAGTGCACAGACAAGAAGAATACTATAACTGCAGAGCTCGAGGCATACGAGACAGATGTCAAGGAGAGATGCACAAAGCTCCAGACAGATACAGAGATACAGTGCCAGCAGATGTATGATCAGACCGAGGCAAAGTGCAACAGCATGAAGGATGAGGCATACTCAGAGGCAGAGAAGACAAGAAATAAATCTCACGCAGATGCAGAGGCTCTGTCGGCAAAGACAGATTACGAGTGCAAGGTTATGAGAGAGGAAGCTCAGAAGGATGCTGCCAATACAAGAAATGCAGCCACAGATGATGCAACCAGACTTCGCAACAATGTGAAGAAGGAGTGCGAGAGCGTAAGCAGATATATGTCAGATCTTCTGTCATCACTGGACAATGTTATTTCTGCATGTGCTTCAACAAAGGATGTTGCCGACAAGGCATTTACCGGACTGAAGAGCGAGGCAACTGCTATGGTTAGTGATGCTGAGGATGCACAGTAGTAATATATGATATATGGTAACATGAAACTTTTCTATGTGATGGGACATAGGAAAGTTTTATGTGCATTAAGGGGTAAATAATATACGGGGTGTATAATAATGGGATAAAACTGCGCTTGTGCAGTGGATATATGGAGAGATATTTATGGAGATAAACAGACTTAGTGGTTATTCAGATTTTCTGGGAATAGTTGAATATCCTGCGGTTGTGTTCTGCGAGGATGGTGAAGTCCTCAGCATAAACAATGCCGCAGTTAAGATCGTGGGTTCGGATGTGGAATCCATTGCCATGGAGCCGGATAAGTTTATGGTCAGCGATGAGTTCTGGCCGACACTTGACGACAAGAAGGCTATCATATGGCACAGACTTGGACTTATAGTTAACGACAAGGACAGATATGTAGTCAGTGGATTTGTCAACCAGTTTGAATATGGTGACAAGAAGGCGTATATGGTGTTGTTTGAGCTTCGATCAGACGTTACGATAGGAAGCGTGAGTCTTGAGAGGATCATAAACCATATAGGCGTTATAGCTCTGTATCTGTATAAGCCGGAGGGTGTATGGAGAACGAGATACGTATCTAAGAACATATCTGAGTATGGATATACAGATGGCAATTTCTACAGTGGGCTGGTGGGACTCAGCGACCTGCTCCCTAAGAGTGATTATGACCTTCTGATCGGACAGCTCTACAAGGTTCAGAATACCGGAGTGGATGATTTTGAGATGGAGACTAGGATCGTATCAGCTCACAGAGATATAAATAAGATGAGACTTAAGTGTCACATCGTGAGAACCACAGATGGCGACATGGATGGAATAGAGCTCCTGTTCATAAAGGACAAGGAGACCGGATACAATGAGGATCAGGCGGCGTATATATTATCTGCCATGTCTAAGATCAAGAGCTTTGTCATGGTGCAGCAGTACGAGAATGGCAGACCGATCTTCAAGTATATAACCCCGAACGCCAAGCAGATGGGAATAAATGTGGATGCCATCAAGCTTGGTGACAGACTCATAGAGGATTATATCCATCCGAAGGACAGAAGTAGGGTTATGGCGAATGTCAGAAACGCCACGAAGCGCGAGGACAAGGACTACGAGGAAGAGTTCAGGATAGTCAATGACAGAGGCGAGGTTATCTGGGTGAAGTCCCAGAGCTCTGTGACACAGGCGGCTGATAACACATACACGGTTGAGTATTTTATATCTGATATTACGGACAAGAAGGCTCTTGAGAACAGTGTTGAGCGCGCTAAGAAGGAGTTCGATGACAAGCTCTCATACATTATGAAGACAAATACCCAGTCGGATGAGGAAAGGAATCAGATAGATACCGAGAAGTGGACTCTGATAACGAAGGCGTTCTCTGCACTCACAGGACTTTATACAACTATCATAGATCCTGTGGGCAAGAAGATGGTTGAGCCGGCCGGCCCTCAGAAGCATATGGGTTATTTCTATGATATGTTTGAGAAGCCTCAGTATAAGCAGATATATATGAAGCTCAATGAGGTAGTTCTCAGGAACAATGTTCCGGTTATGATGGAAATGGACGATGACATCACGGGAAGTATGATCTGTGGTGCACCGATCATGATAGATGGCAAGCATGTGGCAACATGGATATGCTGCTCATATGATGACGAGGATGCAAAGAAAATGGAGAGCGTATACAAGGTGCAGTGGCAGCTTGGACGCATTTTCTCCGAATACGCATTCAGCTCTCAGATCCTGGCAAAGGAGGCGATCCGTGCCAAGTCAGAGGAGGTCATAATGGAGAACAAGCTGCAGTGGCAGAAGATTCTGCTTGATGCCCTGAACACTTCAGATAAGAGCTCCCAGCAGGTTATCAATGACGTGATAGCACAGGTGGGCGAGGTCTTAAATGCTGACGTGGCAGCCCTGTATGTGAAGGACAAGCAGGGAGATCTGGATTGCCAGTATATCTGGTCCAAGAATCAGAGCATGTCTGCGGAGGAGTATGTGACAGAGTGGCAGCGCGCCAACATGAAGTTCAGATCATGGCAGAATGGTCAGGGCTCGGGCAAGCTGGTGGACAAGGGATACCTTGTGATAGATGCAAAGCATATGGATGAAGCAGCTAAGAAGATCATGTCAGGGGGGCCTGTTAAGAGCTTTACCGCAGTTCCTGTGTATGTCAATGGCAATTATGGAGCGGTATTTGTGCTGGCGAATACCTCTATCAACAAATTGTGGACCACAGAGGAGATTGAATTTGTAAAGCAGACAGGTGATGTACTCAGAAGTGCCCTTGAGAAGATAGAGAGCGATGACAGTGTTAAACGCATAAACAGTGTTCTCCTCGATACATATAACTATATTGATGAGGGTATATTTATTAGAGAAGTTGATACTGGAAGAGTGCTGTTCTCGAACAGGACTCTGAACGATATGCTTGGATATGATTTTACAGACAAGGACAGTAAGCTCCTTATAGAGAATCTCAGAGATAAGTACAAGCTCATGGGAGGTCCGGATCAGCATCTGGCTACGGACAGCAAGGAGGTCAACTGGAGAAGCTATATAAGAAGTCTCGACAAGATCATGGATTTGACTGAAGTTAGCATGAAATGGCTTGACGGCAGCAATGCATCTCTTGTAATATTAAGGGACGTGAACGAATAGAAGGGAGACTTGTGATGGCAAGCGCAGATATTGGTATAGATTTAGGTACAGCCAGTATACTGGTGTATGTGAAAGGCAAAGGAGTCGTACTCAAGGAGCCTTCAGTAGTTGCATACGACAGGGATACTAATAAGATAGTGGCTATTGGTGAAGAGGCGAGACTTATGCTTGGAAGAACTCCGGGTAATATAGTGGCCATCAGACCTCTCAGGCAGGGCGTAATCTCTGATTATACGATAACAGAGAAGATGCTCAAGTATTTCATACAGAAGGCTGTCGGAAGGAGTTATTTTGGAAGACGACCTAGGATCAGCGTATGTGTACCTTCTCAGGTTACAGAGGTTGAGAAGAAGGCAGTTGAGGATGCAACTTATGCGGCCGGTGCCAGGGATGTGTCCATAATTGAGGAGCCTGTGGCAGCAGCCATTGGCGCAGGAATAGATATATACAGACCATGTGGTAACATGATAGTTGATATAGGTGGTGGAACTGCCGATATAGCAGTCATCTCTCTCGGAGGTCCTGTTGTCAGTGCATCCATTAAGGTGGCCGGAGATGATTTTGATGAGGCAGTTGTCAGATTCATGAGAAAGAAGCATAACCTTCTCATAGGAGAGAGAACCGCCGAGGAGATCAAGATCAAGATAGGTACATGTTACAGAAGACCTGAGAATATAACGTTGGATATACGAGGCAGAAACCTTGTAACCGGTCTTCCGAAGACTGTTACGGTCACATCGGATGAGACGGAGGAGGCACTTCGTGAGCCTGCGTCCCAGATATGTGAAGCTGTTCATTCAGTTCTGGAGAGAACTCCTCCTGAGCTTGCTGCTGATATTGCAGATCGTGGTATAGTTTTGACTGGTGGTGGTGCGCTGCTCCACGGACTTGAGGAGCTGCTTGAGGAGAAGACAGGAATAACCACCATGACAGCGGAGGATCCACTCAGAGCGGTGGCCATTGGTACAGGAAAGTACATCGAGCTTCTCAGCGAGAAGAACAATTAAGACAGGAGCTGAGGACTCAGTCTTCAGAGGAGAGAAAACTTGGTAAGAGAAGGTTACGTAGAGAAAGTTATATATAAGAATGAAGACAATGGGTACGCCGTCTTCGCCGTTGAGGGCGAGGACGGCGAAGATATTTTTGTGGGGAATCTTCACGGCGTTGCAGAGGGGATCTATGTATCGGCGGAGGGGGATTATGTAGAGCATCCAACTTATGATTTGCAGTTCAAATTCACCTCATGTGAGATCAAGATGCCGGATGATGTGCTCAGTATTGAGAAGTACCTCGGTTCGGGCATCATAAAGGGTGTCGGAGAGGCTCTGGCAAAACGTATAGTGAAGAAGTTCCGCATGGACTCACTCAGGATAATCGAGGAAGAGCCGGAGCGCCTTGCGGAGATACGTGGAATATCAGAGAGGAAGGCCAGAGACATTGCCGTGTCATACAACGAGAAGAAAGAGATGCAGGATGCGCTCATGTTCCTGACCGGTCTCAATATCCCGGTGAACCTCGCTGTAAAGATCTACAATGAATACGGTGACGAAGTGTACGACATAGTGAGGACAAATCCCTATAAGATAGCAGAGGATATAACGGGCGTTGGATTCAGGACAGCGGACGAGATTGCGGACAGACTTGGTATCGGAAGAGATTCGGATTTCAGGGTAAGAGCCGCTATTATGTATGCCCTATCCGGTGCAAATGGACTTGGCCATATGTATATTCCCCAGAAGATGCTGGTAGACAAGACATATTCATTGCTGATGAATGAGTACATGCCATATGATCCGGAGCTTGAGATGTCTATATGCAATCAGATACTTGAGCTCAGCGTTGCCGGCAAGATAATCATAAAGGAGTTGAAGGACGATCCAGATTCAGGGGAGCTCCCAGATGTGAGCCTTGATGATCCGGTGGCTGACATAGACATGGATTTGCTGGATACGGAGTCAGAGTCAAACGTGACAAATGCCGTGTATGCAGCACCTAATTATTATATGGAGCTCAATTCGGCAAGACTTCTGTGTGAGCTCAACATAGATTTCTCAAAGGCAAAGCTCAAGATAGACAAGGTTGTTGAGACGGTAGAAAAGTCAGAGAATATGAAGCTGGCTGATGCCCAGAGACTTGCCATAAGAAATACCGTGGATCACGGCATTGCGGTCATAACCGGAGGCCCCGGAACCGGAAAGACAACGATCATAAATGTACTTATCAAGATATACGAGAGCTTCAGGATGAAGATAGTTCTCGCTGCGCCTACAGGACGTGCAGCCAAGAGGATAACAGAGGCCACAGGATACGGAGCACAGACCATACACAGAATGCTCGAGCTTACGGGCGGAGTGGAAGGAGAAGAGACTTCTGCGTATACATTTATGCGGAATGAGAGCAATCCACTTGAGGCCGATGTTATCATAATAGATGAGATGTCCATGGTTGACAGCAGCATTTTCTACAGTCTGCTCAAGGCTGTGGCTCCGGGCACAAGACTTGTGCTTGTGGGTGATTCGGATCAGCTTCCGTCAGTTGGCCCGGGAAATGTGCTCAAGGATATCATAGCGTCCGGTGTGTTCAGCGTGTCGGTGCTGGACAGGATATACAGACAGGGCGAGGACAGCGATATCATAGGCAATGCCCACAGGATAAAGGATGGAGAGCATGTGGAGATCAAGAACAAGAGCAGGGATTTCTTCTTTGTTCCAAGGAATGGCTACAATGAGATCGTGGCAGAGCTCAAGGTGCTTCTGACAAAGCAGCTTCCATCATATTTTGGTGTGGATAAATCGGATATACAGGTGCTGACACCTATGCGTAAGTATGATATGGGTGTTGAGAACCTCAACAAGCAGCTTCAGGATGTCCTCAATCCGGAGGGACACGGAAAGCCTGAGCATGACCGGGGCGATGTGGTGTTCAGACAGGGCGATAAGGTCATGCAGGTCAAGAACAATTACAAGCAGGAGTGGAAGATATTGGATCCGTCGGGCAGATTTGCCAAGGAGGAAGGAGTCGGAGTGTTCAACGGCGATATTGGATTTGTAAAGGCTGTTGACGACTACGAGCAGAGGATTGTGGTGGAATTTGACGATGGAAGACAGACTGAGTATCCATACAACCAGCTTGAGGAGCTAGAGCATGCATTTGCGATAACCATACATAAGTCGCAGGGAAGTGAGTATCCCGTGGTTGTGATCCCGCTTCTCAGATGCCCACCTAAGCTTTTGAACAGAAACCTGCTGTATACGGCGGTGACGAGAGCCAGAAGAAGCGTGGTCATAGTGGGCAATATAGGACTGGTAAATACGATGATAGACAATGAGGATGAACAGAAGAGATACACCTCATTTGCACTGAGACTCAGGGAGATGGAGAGAAGATGAAACGATGCGCAGATAAGTTCGGGTTCGGACGACTGCTCACGGATCTCCTGTATCCCCGCCGGTGTGCGATATGTGACGAGGTGCTTCCGATGGGAGAAGGGCTGATATGCAGAGGGCATAACAGCCTTCCCTATGTGAAGGCTCCGTCATGTATGGTGTGCGGCAAGGAGGTCGACAGTGAAGAGCGGGAGCTCTGTCTGGACTGTGAAAAACATTCAAGAAATTTCGAAAGAGGTTTCCCCGTATTTAATTACGTGGAACCCGTCAAAGCCAGTGTTCTGGCGATAAAATACCATAACAAAAAAGAATATTGTGATTTTTACGGAGCTCAGATGGCGGAGAAGGTGCGCCCGTATGTCAGAAGGTATGGAATAGATGCGGTCACCTGTGTACCTTTGCACAGGAGAAAGCAGAGACAGCGCGGCTACAATCAGGCGGCTGTACTGGCGAAGGTTGTCGCTGATGAACTGGGGCTTCCATTCTGTGAGGATATGCTGGTGAGAAGAAAGTACACCACACCGCAGAAGAAATTGGACAACCTGGAGAGGGCAAACAACATAAAGACATCCATGGACATAGGCAGAGTGTACCCAGAGTACAGAAATATCCTGCTTGTGGATGACATATATACAACCGGTGTCACCATAGACGTGTGCGCCGGCCTTCTGAAGAAAGCACGCCATGTATATTATTCATCTGTATGTGTTGGCAAGGGGTGTTAGTCCTCGTCTGTATCGTCAACTATATGGAAGTCCTCGTCGCTCTTCTCTTCCTCCTCCGGCATGTACTCGTTGAAGATGTGTACAAATACCAGTGAGCACAGATAAGCGTGAAGTCCTGCGACACATATGAGCATAAGACCGAGCACGGTGGAGCTGAAATAGCATCCCGCTGCGATCGCTGCCGTTATCGCAACCATGAGAAGTGTCCATGGAAGATTCTTGATGGACATGAGGAATGCGTTCTTGATGGTCGCTTTGACTGTGTTCTCAAACTGCGCCTGAAGTGGGAATACATACAGGACAGTGAACAGGTAGATAAGTGACATGATGGTGAATATGACCAGCATACTCTTGATGTTCCTGCTCACGGCGAACCACATGTCAAATGCACACAGGACACCGGCAAGCAGAGCCAGAACTCCTATCCCTGTAGCCTGTTTGAAATTCTCCCTGAAGCTCTTGAAGAACAGCTTGACCACGCCGCCCTGACCGTTTCTGATGCATTTCATGGTGGTGTAGTAGAGTGCTGTGGTCGATGCACCTATCGTGAGGATTGGCAAGGAAGTCAGCAGCCACAGAAAATGCAATATTACTATATCGCACACTATGGTTAGAAAATTCATGATAGGATTATCTGTCGATAATGATCTGTTCAAAATAAAATACCTCTCTTTCTTTATCCAAAAAATATTACAAGCCTAAGCCATCAGATCTTCCTTTGTAAGGGTCTCAAGTGTGGCTACGTCAATGTTGTCCATGGAAACTATTCTGGTGGCCTGCCTGGATATGGCGGATTCCATAAAGTTACGGACTTCACGGGCGTTGGCAAATGTATCGTCGTGATGTGCGGCTTTGTCGTGCCAGTATTCTGAGGCGTATGCGCGGGCATCATCGTCCAGCTTGTATTCCTGCTTGGAACACATGCTCTCGAAGATGGACATAAGCTCGTCCCCGGTGTAATCCTCAAATGTGATGAATTTGTTGAATCTGGAACGAAGTCCCGGGTTGGAGCTCAGGAACCGTTCCATGAGATCCGGGTAGCCGGCAACTATGACTATGAGATCATCTCTGTGATCCTCCATAGCTTTGAGCAGCGTGTCCACTGCCTCCTGGCCGAAATCATTCTCACCTTTGCCTGCGGTGAGTGTATAAGCCTCATCTATAAATAAGATCCCGCCGAGGGCTGATTCTATGACCTCGGTTGTCTTGACGGCTGTCTGACCAATATATCCCACAACAAGTCCGCCTCTGTCGACCTCGACAAGCTGTCCTCTTGACAGTATGCCCAGACCCTTATAGATATTTGCAAGAAGTCTTGCCACCGTGGTCTTTCCTGTTCCCGGATTGCCGGAGAATACAAGGTGGAGAGATACGGACGGTTGTTTCATGCCGTTTTCCTCGCGGAGCTTCTTGATCTTCAGAAGGTTTACGAGGTTGGTGATGTCCTTCTTCACGCTCTCGAGTCCGGTCATGGAATTCAGTTCCTCGAGAAGAGTGTCCACATCCTTGACGGGTTCAGCCCTTTCGGAAGCTGTCGACTTAGCCGGAGTCTGTGAGACTGGGGAAGCACTCTTTGGGAGTGCGTTGTACTTGTCGAGCAGTGGGCTTGGATCTATGGCGTATAGGTTCATGGACTTGAGATATTTGTCGAGCATGAGGCAGTAGCCTGTGAGCCTTGCTATCTCGTTGTCGTCAGTCATGTTGTTGCAGGCGATGAATTCCTGACCCATGAGCTTGAACATTCTGACGTAATCTCTGGAACGGTATACTGATCTGGGATTTACCTTTGCCCGGGCCAGATCGCCCTGTACAAAATATGTAAGGGATCTAGGTGGTGTCACGGCAAAATCCCCGGTTGTTCTCTCATATTTGAATGTGCGGAATTTGTCTGTTGTAAAGTGCTGGTTCAGGTATTCGCGGACAAATTTTATCTCCAGGGTAAGTTCTGCCTGGTCGGAGCTGGACAGATATGCAAGAAACTGAAGCAGGTCAAACTGAAGCATCTCTCTTGTCTTGAGTCCTGTCTTCTGGCGCGCACCGTAGCCGTCGTTGTCCAGCGAATCGGCATAGGAATAGCAGTTGTCCAGTTCGGCTTTTAGTGAGTAATTCATAAGTTGTTCCCCATCCTTTCCATAAAGCACATAATTGTATCTATTGTAAAGCCTTTGGCCCATGTAATCAAATAAAGTTTTGCCTGGTTAATCCATTTATTGTGTCATATTTGTATTTTGTATGATAAAATAGCAGTTATATGAGCAAAATTTACACCAAAAGGTGACAAAAGCGACAGGAGACAGACGATATGAGATTCAGACCATGCATAGACATACACAATGGACAGGTAAAGCAGATAGTTGGAGGCAGTCTCTGTGATGAGGGTGACAGAGCAGATGAAAACTTTGTATCACAGAAGGACGGAGACTTCTTTGCTGAACTGTACAAAAGCTATGGACTTAAGGGTGGTCATATCATACTTCTCAATCCTGCGTCCAGCGAATACTATGACGCCGATGTAAGACAGGCACAGCTCGCTCTGGCGGCATATCCGGGAGGACTGCAGATAGGCGGGGGAATAAATGCTGACAATGCACAGTGGTTCATAGATATGGGTGCGTCACATGTCATAGCCACATCATTTGTGTTCAGGGATGGAGAGATCAACTACGACAACCTGAAGGCACTTGAGAAGGCTGTGGGCAGAGAACATCTGGTGCTGGATCTGTCCTGCCGGAAGAGGGACGGAGAGTATTATATTGTCACTGACAGATGGCAGAAATTTACAAATGTAAAGGTGGAGGAGGCAACGCTTGACCGGCTCTCAGAATACTGCGACGAGTATCTCGTTCATGCGGTGGATGTGGAGGGCAAGGCGTCAGGCATAGAGACCCATGTTGCGGACATGCTTGGAAGATGGGGAAAGCTGCCGATGACATATGCCGGAGGTGTGGCATCATTTGACGATCTGGAACAGCTCAGAAGTCTCGGAAGGAACAGGATAGACGTGACCATAGGGAGTGCACTGGATATCTTTGGGGGACATATGGCGTTTCAGGAGATTATAAGGTTTATGGAGGGTTAACATGGCAAAGATGAAGAAGGTACTGGCCATTGCGATGGCTGCGGCTATGGGTATGTCCATGCTGGCTGGCTGCGGAGGTCAGGGCAAGGACGATGTGACAGAGGCGACAAGCCAGGCGGAGACCAGCGAGGCTGCGACCTCGGAGGAGAAGACAGAGGAGGCTGCTTCGGAGGAGGCTGAACAGGAGAAGACAGAGGTCAAGGCAGGGGATGTCCTGATAGACCTGAACTTTGATGACAATGACACGGACGAGTGCCATACATATTCAAATGGCGGACAGGCCGTACTCGGAGCAGAGAACGGAGAACTGTGTCTGGATATAACCGGAACAGGAAGCCTGGATTATGCGAACCAGATATACTATGACGGATTTGAGCTCAACCAGGACTGTGTGTATGAGCTGTCATTTGACGTGCACAGCACCATTGAGAGAGGAATTCAGTACAGACTTCAGATAAATGGCGGTGATTACCACGCTTATGTGATGGATGACATAACGATAGGCACTGAGACACAGCACATATCCAACCAGTTCACCATGAGCGAGGCATCGGATCCGGCACCTAGAATGTGTATGAATCTGGGACATTTCGAGGGCGTTGGTGATGACAGCGTGCCTCACAAGGTATACTTTGACAATATCAAGCTCACTGTAGTTGACGCCTCAAGCGCACAGAGCGTTGAGGGTATTCCTGATCCAAAGCTGGTTGGCATCAACCAGATGGGTTACGGCAAGGATGCGAAGAAGCTTGCCACAGTGACTGACAGAGACGCCAAGAGCTACGAGGTAAAGAGCGTCGCTGATGACAAGGTAGTCAGCAAGGGTGACGTATCTGGCTGGGATTACGATCCTGCTGTGGGCGACAAATGTGCGGTTATAGATTTCTCTGATGTCAAGGATCAGGGTACATACAAGATAGTTCTCGACACCGGAGCAGAATCATACGAGTTCCCTGTTGGGGATGGCGTGTATGACGATATATACAAGGCGTCAGTGCTCATGTTCTATGACCAGAGATGTGGAACAGAGCTTGATTCAGCCATAGCCGGTGATTTTGCACACGCTGCATGTCACACGGGAACTGCCATAGTGTACGGCTCAGATGTTGCAAAGGATGTGACCGGCGGATGGCATGATGCCGGAGACTACGGAAGATATGTTGTTCCGGGCGCAAAGGCGGTACAGGATCTGCTCCTTACATATGAGGATTCAGAGTATGCGGCAAAGGACGACGCTATCGGAATACCTGAGAGCGGCAACGGTGTTCCTGACGTTCTGGATGAGGTCAGATACGAGCTTGACTGGATGCTCAAGATGCAGGATGAGACCAGCGGCGGAGTTTATCACAAGGTTACCGGAGAGGTGTTCCCTGAGATGGTGGCTGCTGTTGAGGAGACTGCTCAGATGATACTCTCACCTATATCCAACACAGCAACAGGCGATTTTGCGGCTGTTATGGCAAAGGCTTCAGTTGTATACAGAAAGTACGATGCAGCATTTGCAGATTCATGTCTTGCTGCAGCTCAGAAGGCATGGAAGTATCTTGAGCAGCATCAGGGAGATGCAGGCTTTAAGAACGTTGGAAGCATAGTTACAGGTGAGTATCCTGACAGCAATGACAGCGATGAGTACCTGTGGGCAGCAGCGGAGCTGTATATCGCAACAGGTGATGAGAGCTACAATGATTATGTGAAGACAGCCATCGAGGGAAGCGTTAAGTACGGCCTTGGATGGGCGGATGTCGGATATTATGGAATATATGACTACTGTGTAAATGTAAAGGACTGCGCAGCAGAGAAGGAGATACTTAAGAAGGGTGCTGACAAGCTTGTAGATAACTATGCCGGCAGCGGCTTCGGTTCAACAACAGGCGGCTCTTATGTATGGGGAAGCAACATGGTCGTTGCGGATAACGGAATCCTTCTGCTCATGGCATCAAAGGTTCTGGGCGACGATTCATATGTGGACTATGCGGCAGACCAGCTCAACTATATACTTGGAAGAAATGCAGTCAGCTACTGTTATGTGACAGGATATGGTTCACAGACTCCTGAGAATCCACACCACAGACCTTCAGAGGCACTGGGCAAGGCAATGCCTGGAATGCTTGTGGGCGGTGCCGATGGAAACCTTGAGGATCCATATGCGAAGGCTGTTCTTGCAAAGATTCCAAAGGAGAGATGCTATGTCGACAACGCACAGAGTTATTCATGTAATGAGGTAACGATCTACTGGAATTCACCTCTTGTATATCTTCTTGCGAACTTCAAGTAGCAAATATTTAAGAATATGTAACTATAATTAGTACATCATATTTGATATAACTATTGAATATCATGTAAGGAATCGGTATGGAAATATGAATGAATATGTAGACAAAATAAAAAAGCTTATGGAGAAAGAGATGGTCAGATATGTTATAGCCGGAGGAATGACCACGGCTGTGAATCTTGTATCATTCTTTGTGTTGAGACTTGTGACGGATCTGTCGCGAAGTGCGGCGAATATCATAGCGATAATGCTTGCTATATTATTTGCCTACTTTGCAAATGGATTTTACGTGTTCAGGTCGGAGCAGAGGAAGAGCGTAGGCCGGATCATAAGGGAGTTCATATCATTTGTGGGCATGCGTCTGTTTGCCATGGTGGTGGAGGTCGTTGGAACCAACCTGCTGTGCGACTCCTTCAGATACAATGAGTTTATATCAAAGATAATAATTCAGGTAGTTGTACTTGTAATAAACTATATATTCAGCAAATGCTTCGTATTTAAGAAGGATAAAAAGCCTGTAAAGGATATATTTGCTGACAACTATATCATGATAATCGCTTTTATCATCCCGGCGATATTTATGTTCGTGCTGTGGGTGGTGGCGGAGATAGGACCATTTGGCGGACACAGCCTTACCATGGTGGACAGTCTTCACCAGTATCTGCCATTCTTCTCTGATTATCATGACAAACTGGTGAACGAGGGAAGCCTGTTCTATACGTGGGACATAGGCATGGGAAGCAATCTGCTTGACATAATCGCCTACTATATGGCTTGTCCTCTGAACTTTATAATCGTGCTGTTCAGTAGGGAGCATCTGTACATAGCGATGTGCGTGCTCATAAGTATCAAGATAGCTCTGTCCGGTATGACCATGGCGAGCTATCTTGGATACAAGTGCAGGAACAAGAACAACCTGCTCATCATTCCATTTGCTGTGGCATATGCACTCAGCAACTATGTCATAGGATATTCATGGAATCTCATGTGGATGGACTGTATACTGATACTTCCGCTTATCATGCAGGGCTTCGAGCAGATGATGGAGGACGGCAGCAACTACAGACTGTACACACTCAGTCTGTTCTACGGACTTCTGTGTAACTACTATATATGTTTCATGATATGTGTGTTCCTGGTTCTCCAGTTTATACTCACCAATCACAAGAACATATACAAGGGCGCAGAGGACACTTTGAGATTTGCGGGAACATCTGTCATGGCTGCGGCTATGTCTGCGTTTCTGCTGATCCCGGCTTATATCGGGATTAACACCACGGCGTCTGCCACCAGACATTTCCCTAAATGGGAGTGGTACGGAAGCATATGGGATATGATAAAGCAGATGTTTGTCTTGACTGAGCCGATAAAGAGCCAGCAGTTTGACGGCGGTGTGAACCTGTACTGCGGTACATTTGCCATACTGCTGATAGGAATATATATTTTCAATACAAAGATCAAATGGTACGAGAAGCTTAAGAATGTGATACTGATCGTATTTCTCATGATGAGCTTCAACAATACGCTGCTCAACTATATATGGCACGGCTTCCATGATCAGTACGGAATCCCGAACAGATTTTCATTCCTGTTCATCTTCATTCTGCTGAGCATGGGATACGAGGCCATTGCAAATACAGACAAGAAGCAGATACCGGGAATAGCCCTGGGAATCATCGTGGCGTTCGGTTTACTGGTTTATGCAGACAAGAATATTGATATGGACAGGACGGTAATTATTCTCACATGGGTGCTGTTTGTTGTGTACTCGGTGGGAATCCTGGTGCTGGGACTTGTCCGCGGCAAAGGCAGATTCGCAGTGGCAGCTATACTTTCAGTGTTGTGTCTGACTGAGATCGTGTTCAGCGCGGCAAAGGGATACGAGAGCAACGGAACGGTGAACATACCGGATTACTATGGCGATGCTGCTAGTGTGCAGGCCGCTATAGATTCTGTTAAGACAGGCCATTTTCCATATAGAACGGAGCTCAACAACACCAAGGTGGTGGATGAATCTACCTATTACAATATGCAGGGAGTCAGCCTGTTTGGTTCGACGGTTTCAAATGACCTTGTGAATGCCATGCACGGACTTGGTTTCTACACAGGTGCCAATGAGTTTCTGTTTGACGGAGCAAATCCGGTGTCAAGTTCGGTTCTGGGCATAAGATATTTGTTCAGGAGACAGGATGAGCATATGTCCTACGATATGGACTATGTGGATACAGTGGATGGCGTTGATGTATACCAGAACAGCCGGGCGCTCAAGCTGGGCTTCATGGTGAATAACGAGCTGAAAGACTGGACTTCTGATGCATCGAATATGTTTGACAGTATAAATAATTTCGTGGAAAAGTCGACTGGGGTGGCTGGTACGTTCAGCCAGATATATCCGGAGGTAACTGGCTCTTCAAATGACATCACGATAACACATGACAATCCGTACAGTGAATACTTTGGACTTTCCAATATCACACCGGGTATCGTGAGCTTTGGACTCAGCTTTGACATAACAGAGGAACAGAATGATCTGTACATCATAGCGAACTGCAATGGAATCACCAAGATAAGGATATATGTGAACGGTGAGGAGCAGAATTACGAGAGACTTCAGTACCAGACATACCATGTGGGACATCTGACAAAGGGAACCAACGTGGAGGTCGAGTATTATTTCTCTGCGGGTGTACCTGACAATACATCTGCAAGACTTACTATAGCCACTCTCAACGGTGCTGCATTTGACCAGGCGTATGAGAGCTGGGCTGACAATCAGTTAAATATCAACAAATTTGAGGATGGATATGTGAAGGGACATATATCAGTCGATGAGGCTGGCCTGATGTTCACATCCATACCATATGATTCGGGCTGGACTGCCTATGTTGATGGCAGAAAGACCGATATACAGACTGTTGCGGGAGCATTTATCGCACTGGATCTCGAGAAGGGAGACCATGTGATAGAGTTCAAGTATTTCCCTAGAGGACTCAAGAGCGGCCTGATATTCACATTTGCCGGATGGCTTGTGTTTGCACTGCTTATGAATGCGAAGACCATCAAGGAGAAGCGCGGCAGCAAAAAGGGGAAGCCAGAGGATGAGGATCGGACAGATGATGAAGCAGCGATAGAGTAATGCAGATCTGTTGATAGATAAAATATGCATAATAACGAGGTAGAATGGCTGGGAGACCATAAAAAGTAGTCCAATATGTACAAAATAACAGAGAAAATTTGTACATTATTCAGCATAAAAAACTATATGAGCGTTGACCTTAATAATTATTTATAATATAATGTATCCATGTGGATATGCATAGGAGTGTCTATGTGGCAAACGCAATATTTATAGAAACAGAGGTGCATTAATGGACAAAATTAAGGAAATTGGGATTAAGCCGCTTGCACTGGCCATGGCTGTTCTGGCTTTGCTGGCGGGAGTGCTGGGAGTCGCCGGTATAGGTGTGGGAGCTATTATATGTGGCGTCCTGGCAGCGGTCGTTGCTGTTCTGGTATTACTGGTATTCGGAGATGGCAACATGGGATCAGCAGGAAAGTCTGATAAGTATAAGAAGCTTTTCATGAACCTTCCTATAGGATTTGCACAGGCGAGGATCGTTAATGATCCTGTCAACGGAACAAACTACGAGATAGTAGACGCCAATGAGATATTTGGGGAGTATTTCAAGCTCGATGTGTCTGACTACAAGGACAAGATACTGAAGGAGAGCAAGATAGAGGTACTTCAGGATATCAATGCATGGTTCACAGCTTATAACAACTCCGGCACCAAAGAGGGAGATCTGATGGATGTTGAGATCACCATGGAGTCACTTCAGAAGGTGTTCAACACGGTTATGTATAAGTCTGAGGCTGATTACATCAACATGGTAGTCATAGATGTGACCAAGCAGAAGGAGACTGAGGAGAAGCTCAGCAAGGCCATCGTGGATGCGAATGCAGCATACAAGACACAGGCCGAGTTCCTTGCAAACATGAGCCACGAGATAAGAACACCTATAAACGGTATTCTCGGTATGCTCCAGCTCACACTTATGGCTGAGGATCTTCAGGCTGATTACAGAGATAACCTTATCACAGCTAAGAACTGTGCAGACACACTGCTCAGACTTATCAATGATATTCTTGATATAAGCAAGCTTGAGGCTGGTAAGTACAAGATCAAGGAAGAGACATTTGACATCAGGACTGCCATTGAGGACACAGTTGCTGCACAGGTTCCGATCGCAACCAACAAGGGACTGCAGCTCGACTGTTCATTTGGAAGCAATATTCCAAAGCTTGTCCGCGGTGATGGACAGAGAATCCAGCAGGTTCTCAACTGCCTGCTTTCAAATGCTATCAAGTTTACATCCGAGGGAAGCGTAAGAGTCAAGATAGCATCCATGGATGATGGGGACAACAAGATTAAGATCAGAATGGCAGTTGCAGATACCGGTATAGGTATCTCAGAGGCTAACATGAGCAAGCTGTTCATAAGATTCAGTCAGGTAGATGCATCAGATACAAGAAAGTACGGTGGTTCAGGTCTGGGACTTGTCATCACCAAGCAGATTGTTGAGCTGATGGGTGGTAACATAACAGTTCAGAGTAAGGAAGATATAGGTTCAACATTCATCGTCGAGATACCACTCAAGGTTATCAAAGCGGCAGATGCAGCAGATGAGTTCCTCAAAGAGAAGGAGGAGCCAGCGGTATTCTCCATCAATGCACACAGCAAGGCAAGGATACTTGTTGCAGAGGATGAGCCGGTCAACCAGCAGGTTATCGGTAAGCTTCTCGGTATGGCAGGATTCTCATACGATATAGCTGAGAATGGCCAGAAGGCTGTTGAACTGTTCAAGACCAAGATATATGATGCGGCACTGTTTGACGTACAGATGCCAGTTATGGACGGTATAGCAGCTACACAGGAGATCAGGGAGATAGAGCGCAAGGAGAAGAGAAAGAGACTTCCGATCATTGCGGTTACGGCGAGAGCCATGTTCGGTGACAAGGAGAGGATCCTTGAGAACCAGCTTGATGATTATATCGCAAAGCCTTATAATCTCAATGATGTGGTTGATACACTGAATAAGTACATAGACGACTGATGTGAAAGGCCATAAGTATACATGACATAGTGAGAAACAAAGTCAAATAAAAAATCGGGGATTATGGAATCAACACCCATATTCCCGGTTTTTTTAGTTTTACATGGATATATTAAGGCAGATAAAGAAAGATCTATATTACATGGAGGTATATGATATGTCAGATTTTTTCCAGGATGTGTTCAACAAGACCAAGAAGTTTGCAAATAATGCGGTGGATGAGACGAAGGACGCAGCGCAGAAGGCAAAGCTCAACAACAAGATATCAAATGAGGTGCAGATGATCGACAGGAACATGGTTGAGATCGGCAAGTATTTCTACGAGCAGAACAAGGAGAATCCACCTCAGGAGCTGCTCCAGTATTTCAACAATGTAAAGGTTCTTCAGGACAGTATAGCCATAAGCAGGAGCGAGATACAGAACATTGATAATGCCATGGCGGCAAGGAAGCAGGCTGATATGAATCCTAATCAGAGTCCTAACCAGAACTATAACCAGAACCCAAATAACAATCAGAACATGGGAAATGGACAATTTTAGTAAAAAAAATTATATATACATGCTGTAAAATCAGAAGCCCGTTCGTAACAGGACGGGCTTTTTGTATATTGAAATTGGGCAATATACAGCCTGTATATAGCCGCAATTTATAAAATTTTCTTTATGAAATCCCCCCTTTACAAAGGCTGAGAGAGGGTGTAAGGTGTGCTTACAACTCAGAGAGAAGGGAGGACAGAGATCATATATTATGTAATACCATTGATCGCAACTGTGAGCATGGCGGTGGTATCGGACTTCAGAGACTGGAGGATTCCGAACAGGCTTATCGCAGTTGGTATGATACAGGGATTCCTGATGTCGGCAGTTGTCAGAGGACCGTGTGATGGACTTCTGAGCAGTGTGGCAGGCTGTTATTCCTGTGGTGATCTTGTTTGTATTATTTCATAAAAAAGCCTTGGGGGCAGGTGATATCAAGCTGCTGGCGACGGTTGGCACATTTGTAGGAACCGATGTGATCCGGGTGATTGTTTACTCCTTTTTGGCCGGAGGAGTTATATCTTTATTTTTTCTTTTAAAAGAAGTTTTAATGTCAGTTACGAATCGTAAAGAAATTTCAACAAAACAATTTTATAGGAATCTGATGAAGTCCAGGGTACATTTCTCTGCTGCCATAATGGGCGGAGTCATGTATTACGTGTGCACTACAGAGTGGAGGTGACAAAATTCAGCAGTACAAGATTGGAATACTGGATGGTGACAGGGCTTACATGATAAGTCTTATGAACCATATCAATTCGGACAGGGACAATCCGCTGTTTGCGCTTGCATTTTCATCGGAGGGAGAACTGTATGGGTATCTTGAGACTAAGACTCTGGATGTTCTGCTGATGGATGAGAATATTCCTCTGGATGAGAGCAAAGTGCCGGTGGCCTGCCGGATGATATTTATGACGAGGGATAGAGTCGATGGATCAGAAGAGATCGGCCATAACAGGATATTCAAATATTCCAGGGTACGGAACATTTCTTCAGAGATTCTCAGATATATGAATATAGACGATACGGACCGCAGAAGAAAGCTGTTCAGGTCGTATGCAGTTATATCACCCATAGGGAGGTGTGGTAAGACAAACCTTGCGGTCAGCCTGTGCATGAATGATGAGGTGCGGGGCGGCCTGTATGTGGGCATGGAGGAGTACAGTGCATTTCACGACCATGAGGACGTTCTGGCGAATGTGATATATCTGGTGAAACAGAGGTCACCGGATCTGACCGGATATATGGAGCAAAATATCGTGGAGCTTGAGGAATACAGCGTGCTTGGATATCTGGGATCGTACATAGATGCACTGGAGCTGGACACGGAGGATATGGTGTGGCTCATAGACGAGTTCCGCAGATGGGGCAGATATACAACGGTTGTGTTTGATATGGGACAGGCGGTTCTCAAGGATCTGGCGATACTTGGGGCATTTGACGAGATAATGGTTCCGGAGCTTAAGGATGAATTGTCCCAGGACAAGCTTGGGATGTTCGAGAGGGTTCTGGAGAGAAGGGAGCTCGGCAAGATTGCTCGGAGGCTGCACAGGTTGAACGTGCCGCTGGCGGTTCCGGGAAGTGCGGAGATGCTGAGATTTATAGAAAGTGAAATAGGAAGCAGAAGATGAAACAGGATGACAGACAGTTGATACGAAGCAAGGTCATGCAGAGTATAGATATGTCGGGTGACATAGGAGATGAGCAGGTCAGCGATATGATCGACAGGTGTATTCTCGAATCTGAGTCCGGGAATGTGTTGAGCGTGAGGGATAAGCTTGCGCTGAAGAAGGAACTGTTCAACAGTCTGAGGAGGCTTGATATATTGTCAGAGCTTCTCGACGATGAAGCGGTGACTGAGATAATGATAAATGGCTGCAGCAATATATTTGTCGAGCGGGCAGGAAGGATGTACAGGTATGACAAGGCATTTGAGAGCGAGGAACGGCTCAAGACCATAATCCAGAGCATCGTAGCGGAGTGCAACAGGATAGTAAATGAGGCATCGCCGATAGTGGATGCAAGGCTTAAGGATGGTTCGAGAGTGAATGTGGTGCTGCCGCCGGTGAGCCTGAGCGGCAGCGTGATGACCATAAGAAAGTTTCCGAAGGACAAGATGACCATGGACAAGCTGGTGGAGATCGGATCGGTCACCATGGAGGTTGCTGATTTCCTGAAGAATCTGGTCGTGGCGGGCTACAACATAATCATCTCGGGAGGAACCGGCGCGGGCAAGACGACATTTCTGAATGCCCTGTCAGGGTATATACCGGCGGATGAGAGAATTGTTACGATAGAGGATTCGGCGGAGCTTCAGCTTGCGGGCATCGACAATCTGGTGAGCCTTGAGGCGAGAAGTGCAAATGTCGAGGGCGAAAATGCGGTGAGCATAAGGGATCTTATCAAGACGAGCCTTAGAATGAGACCTTCACGGATAATAGTGGGTGAGGTCAGGGATGCGGCGGCGATAGATATGCTTACAGCCATGAACACAGGACACGATGGAAGCCTGTCAACAGGACATGCAAACTCTGCCCGGGACATGCTGACGAGGCTTGAGACCATGGTTCTGATGGGTGCGGATATGCCTGTTCTGGCGATAAGGCAGCAGATAGCGTCGGCGGTGGACATAGTTGTCCAGCTTGGAAGACTGAGGGACAGATCCCGAAGATGTATAGAGATAAGCGAGGTCACAGGACTGGAAGGAGGTGAATTTGTCATGAATAAATTGTATGAATTTCATGAGAGCAATATGGGAAAGGACAGGGGGCGAGTGGAAGGAATGCTTAGAAAGATAAATGATCTTCATAACACATCAAAGCTCGTGGCGGCTGGACTTATAAGCGTTAATGAGAGCAGTGATTCAAGGAGGGATGTGTGCTGAGACAGGGTATAGATTATGATTCTTATAAACTAAGTGTCAGGGAAATCGTAACCGGTATCGCTGTGTATTCAGTCATAGCGGTGATGGTGTCGGTGCTCTTCTTTGACAGTCTTATACCGTGCCTGGTGTTCACGCCGGGGATTCTGGTATTTCTCAGGAAAATTGCCGATGGTAAATGCCGGCAGAGAAAGAATAAACTTAATAATGAATTTAAGGAAATGCTGCTGTCCCTGTCCGCAAATATGGCGGCGGGATATTCATTGGAAAAAGCGTTTGTTCCAGCTTGTCACGAGTTGGACGGAATGTATCAGGGGAAATCTTATATCAGACAGGAAATGCTGCTCATAATAAACGGCCTTGAGATGAGCTCTGATGTTGAAAGTCTTTTGAGGGATATGGCGGACAGGTCAGGACTTCAGGATGTGAAGGAATTTGCTCATGTGGTCGCAGTTGCAAAGGGCTCCGGGGGAAATCTCATCAGGATGATGAAGAAGATGGTTGAAAATATTGACAGGCGTCTGGAAGTGGAGGAAGAGATAGACACGATGATAACGTCAAAACGGCTGGAGCAGAATATCATGTCTGCCATGCCATTTGTCATCATTCTGTATCTGAGGGTGTGTAATCCTGGATATATGGATGCGCTGTATGGCAATGCTCTGGGGATAGCTGCCATGAGTGCGTGTCTGGTGATCACGGCGGCGACGGTGATATGGGGCAGAAAGATCACAGATATACATATGTGAAAGGATGATGGATATGCTGAAAAGGGCTGCGGGAAAAATATACGGCTGGATAGAACCGCATATGGACAATGACAAGATGCTCACGAAGATAAAGAGGGTATACATATGTACGGATGCCGCGGCGAGGGATAAATGTGCGGAGATGTACACAGACATTATTGCGAAGATCCTGCTGACGCTTTTGGTGACATGTATTCTTGCGGTGATCCTTGTGGCAAAGGAAGCATTTGCGCCTCATCAGGTGGTGCTCACCAGAGATGGGTACGGAGGGGATGTGTCCACCGTCACTCTGGAGACTGACATAGATGGAGAAAAGACTGATTTTGATGTGGATGTCATGCCGCTGGAATATGATCCTGACGATATGGAAGCAGTGTTTGAGCAGGGATTTGGTGAGATTGAAGACCTGTATCTTGGGGAAAATGAATCCCCCGACGAAGTGATATATGATCTGGAGCTTGTGGATCACCTGGATGCGCTCGGACTCGATGTGCAGTGGATAAGCGAGGACAACGAGCTGGTGTCGTCCGATGGACGTATCGGCGATATAGCGGAGGGAGAAGACAGAATAGTGTCCATCACGGCTGTTCTTACATACAGGGAGCTGAGCGCGGAGAGAACATATCAGATACGCGTGTGCGGAAGGGAAGAGACAGGCAGGGAAAAGGCTCTGAAGGATATAAGGGAAGGCATCAGGGAGATACAGGCGGGAAGTGGAGATTCGAGCGAGGTGGCGCTGCCGGAGCAGATAAACGGATATGCGGTCAGGCCCACCTCGGGAGGCGGAAGCGGTCTTATGATACTGTTTCTCGGTGGTTTCGCAGCCATTTGTATATGGGGTGGAAACAGGTCGAAGATCCAGGGAATGGAAAAAAAGAGATCCGACGAGCTCATGTCGGAGTACCCGGAGCTTGTGGATAAGCTGACGCTCTATCTTGGAGCAGGAGTCACGGTCAGAGGTGCATTTGCAAGGATAGTGAAGAGTGGCAGGGAAGATTGTGCCGGTACGGATCAGGGCGGGAGTGTTCTGACCAGGGAACTGATTTATACGCTAAATGAGATCCAGGCAGGAGTATCCGAGAGTGAGGCTTACTACAACATGGGGCACAGGATAAATCTGCCGATGTATATAAAGCTCATGTCGCTTTTGTCACAGAATGTGAAGAAAGGCACGAGAGATATATTGATCATGATGGCGGGCGAGGAGCAGAACGCAATGCAGACCAGAAAGGAGATGGCGAAGAGAAAGGGGGAGGAAGCCGGGACAAAGCTGCTTCTTCCGATGGTGGTTCTGCTGGGAGTGGTCATGGTAATAGTCATGCTGCCCGCAATAATAAATTTTTAAGATAATAAGTTTTAAGGAGGAAAAATGTATGAAGAGATGGGAAGATTTTATGGAAGATGAGTCAGGTATGGGAGTGGTCGAAATAATCCTTATAATGGTGGTCTTGATCGCGATGTGCGTCATATTCAAGCAGCAGATAACTTCTCTGGTGAACAACATATGGAACTCGATCAACAAGAGTGCAAAGAAGATATATTAAGGGGGAGCTGTATGAGAAATCAGGGACATGTAACGGTTTTTCTGAGTATAATCCTGATCTCCATGCTGCTTCTGGGGCTCTCCGTGCTTGAGATGGCGCGGATAAGAATGGGCAGTGCCAAGGCCGCAATGGCGGCCGAGGGCGCAGCCTGTGATGTGAAGGCGGCGTACGACAAGGAGTTGTTTGAGGAGTATCATCTGCTGGCGGTCGACAGCACATTTGGCGGACACGGTGAGGGAAAGCTTGAGCAGATGGCGCAGGATTATCTGGAATATACTCTGGAAAATGGTCAGGGCGACAATATGAGCGTTGAAGATGTGGCGCTGGCAGAGTGCAGGGGACTTCTGGAGAATGACTGCGAGAATATGAAGCTGCAGATAACCGACCATATGAAGGTGTACATGGAGGAGAAGGGAATAGAAGACATTCTTGAGATGATAACATCCGGGGATAAGGCCATGGAGGATGCTTCTGGAGCTGTGGAAAATGGTAAGAATGAGTCGAATCAGGATGAGAGCAGTTGGAGCGGTACGGATCCTAGAAAAGCGCTGAAAAGCATCCTGACAGGTGGACTTCTGAATGTTGTCACGCCATCCGGGCGGGTGGTGTCAGATCAGGCATACGATCTGGATGGCTTTCCGTCAGACGGACAGGCGGAGGATACGAGACAGTGGGAGGACATAGAATTTGACGATCTGGATAAATTCCAGAGGCAGCTCATGTTGGATGGAGAGAGATCACAGACCGGAATAGTGGATGACATATATGGTGTCGGGTATGCACTGGCGAATTTCAATACATTTACTGACAGGAAACAGGACAGACCATTTGAGTGTGAGGTGGAATACATTATCGCCGGAAAGGATAATGACCATGACAATCTGCAGGGGGTCGTGAACAGGATAGTGCTTCACAGACTGCCGCTCAATCTGGCATATCTGCTCTCAGACAGCGCAAAGATGGCCGAAGTGTCATCCATAGCTGCGGTGCTGGCTCTTGTGCCGGGGGTCACCTATGGGGCGGCGAAATATCTGCTGCTCGGATGCTGGGCTTATGCTGAGACAATTGTTGATATAAGGCTGCTGCTTGACGGCAAAAGCGTTCAGTTTATGAAGACAGACGAATACTGGGTGACGGACATCAACAATCTTGACAAGCTGATGAATCTGGATTCCGTGGACTATGAAGGCGTGGATGCTGTGAGCTACAGGGATTATCTGGCGATACTTCTGATAGAGAATAAAGGAGGCATGTATTACAGGATGGCGGATCTTATACAGCTTAATTTCAGACAGACGGATGAGTCGTTTGAGATGAAGAATATGATGTATTCTCTGACATTTGATGTTGAGGTCAGTCAGGACAGGAAATTTGCATCGTTTATAGAAGATCACGAGGGCGTATCGAAGATAGATGACGGACTGTACAGGTACAGCTTCAGGCAGTGTGTGAGTTATTGAGATATGAAAATATCCTGAAGGGGGGTGTTATATGTTCTCTTGTTGTATGTTGAAAAGTAAATATATGAAAGATAAATCGCCTCTCCAAGCGCATATTACTATAGATTTTGTTCGGATCAGGTATGGCAGGAGAATATATAAGACAGCTCCTTTGGGATGTGACCGTGGTAGTGCCAGTGTGGAGGCATCGTTGGTGCTGCCAGTGTTTATATTTGCCATGCTGACTGTGTTTGCCATGGCCGGATGTATACGGACACGGACTGTGATATATGAGGGCTTACATGAGACGGCTGCGTATCTTGCGGAATACAGCTATGCGTATGAGCTAGCCGAAAAGGGCGCGGACATGGGGCCGTATGCTGAAGGTATGGCAGATGGTGTGTCGCTCGTGCTGGCGAACAGGAAGATCAGGGAGTACATAGATGACAAAGGCACGGTGAACACATATGTCGACGGCGGAATGTCCGGGGTTAAGGTGATAAATGCAGAGCTGTCGGATGACGGATTTGTGTGCCTCAAGGTCAGATATATGCTGAAGATCAATCTGCCATTTGCCGGAGGATCTACCGTGGGGTGCGTGGACAGGATAAGACAGAGGGCGTACCTGGGATATGACAGGTCGCAGGATGATGACGATGATGATGAGTATGTGTATGTGGCTGAGAATGGTTCGGTGTACCACAACTCGCGGAGCTGTTACCATATCAGGATATCTGTGAGAAGCGTGAGTGGGGAGGTTCTGGATGACAGATATTCCGGGCTTTCGGCGTGCAGGATCTGTGGAAGATATAAAAGCAATGGTGTGATCTATGTCACTGAACAGGGAGACAAATATCACTATTCGCTGGGCTGCTCCGGCTTGAAGCGGACGATATACAGAAAGAAAAAGTCAGAGTGCGGGGGACTTCCTCAGTGCTCTGAGTGCGGGAAAAGATAGGAGAAGAGAAGAAAAGACAGGAGGAGTCAGATATATGGATGACAATGGATCTATAGTTCTGGAGATGTGCCTGATAACACCGATACTTGTGTGTGCCGTGTTTGTGGTGATGAACATGTTGTTTATAGCGTTTAACCATGCGGCGGCATCGGGGGAGGCATATCTGGTACTGTACAACCGAGAGGAATACAGGATCAATGAGAGTGGTGAGGGGGATACGGACAGTGCAGAGAAAGCGATGTCCACAAATGTATCCGAGACCGTGATATGTGCCGATGGTGTGAATGCGGAAATGGCCATGAATGGGAAGAATCTGGTTGCGGAGATAACTTACAGAGAGTCATTTCCGGGGATACAGATATTGATAGATGACGGCAGATGTGACAGAAAGACTGCGGCCAGACAGGAGATAAGGGATGTAGGAAATGAACTTAGGAGGTGGCAGGAATATGGTAAGTTATTGCCAGGTAGAGGGAATTAACACTTTTTTTGTGGTGGAGGTCAGTGCAGCAGCCATAAATTCCTATGAGACGGACATGCTGTACAATAATTTTGTCGAGGGAATAATACAGCCGGAATTCAGGGCCATCAACGGAGATATGTTCATATACTGCAAAATAAATGGCATGAAGAGCCTGGACGATATATCTGACAGGGGGATAATGTCCATGGAGCAGGCTGTTGCTCTCATAAGATCGTTGTGCAGTGTGGTCATGGAGACGGGAGAATACATGCTTGAGCCGGACAATCTTCTGATAGAATCCGACAAGATATTTTACTCGGATGCAGAGAAGAGTTTCAGATACGTGTATGTGCCGGGACAGGGAACGGATGTCAGAATGGGAATAAAGAATCTTGTGGAGAAGATCATAAAGAGGGTAGATCACAGGGACACTGAGCTTGTGGATTTTATGTATGAGATATATGACATGGTGGTGTCGGCAAATTATGACATGGAGCGGATGCAGAAATATGTGGATGAGGTCTCTGCCCGTGAGCAGGAAAAATGCTGCTCCGGCAATAGAAAAAGAAATGTGGAATCTTTGGCTGCGGCCCGTGAGCAGGAGCTTTTGATGGATGAGGTGTTCGGAACGGATCAAAGCAGTGCGGCGGCGTTGACGATACCGACAACGGAGAAAAACAAATATGATAGGATATTTTTCATACTCATAGGATTTACTGTGGCGGCATTTACGGGAATAGCGGCTGTTCAATTTTATATACAGGGGCATGCGGCGGATGTGAGATTTATAATGCTGGCACTCATCGTGCTGTCCGTGGAGTTATTTGTCTATGTGGAGATGAAGAGGAAGCTGTCTGCTGCTGAGGATGAACGGCGGGGACAGGAGGGCGTGGAGTGCTCAGAGCTGCGATATGCGGAGGAAGATGAAAACAGAAGACCTAAAAAACAGAATGTTGATGCATTGGAACATGTAAGTTTGGCTGACGAAATACCTGGCGATACCACGGTGCTTGGCTCGGAGGATGACTGTACAACCCTGCTTACACAGCATAATCTCGATGGCAGAGAGTCCGCACAGGAGCAGAGACTGTCTGTGAGACTGATCGAAGACGGAGGCATTGTGGCTACTGAATTTCCGGTGACGCCGGAGGGAGTTGTATTGGGGCGGGACAGACGACAGGCGGATCAGGTTATAGAGGATATCAGCGTCAGTAGAAGGCACATAAGGATATACGAGGATGCAGAGAAGATCTATGTCGAAGATCTTGATTCCACAAATGGAACTGTCATAAATGGGATCAGGCTTCCGGCGGGCAGGAGCTGGCAGCTTGCGGACAGAGATGTTCTGTGTATAGGCACCAGGCAATACCATATTCAAATATTGCTTATCTGATTGATATAAAATGTAAATTCAGATATAATAGTCTGTGTGAGTTTTATGATACAAAGGTAGGTATTGGTGATGTCGTATGTAGCTTTATATAGAAAATGGAGACCTGATACTTTTGATGAGGTAAAGGGGCAGGATCATATAGTTACCACTCTTAGAAACCAGATTAAGAATGATAGACTTGGTCATGCCTTTTTATTTTGCGGTACGAGAGGAACAGGTAAGACTTCGATCGCCAAGATATTTGCCAAGGCATGTAACTGTGAGCATCCGGTGGACGGAAGCCCATGTAATGAATGTGCAAGCTGCAGAGCCATATCGGATGGATCATCGCTTAATGTCATTGAGATAGATGCGGCCTCCAACAATGGTGTTGACAATATAAGGCAGATAAGGGAGGAGGTAGCATATCCTCCTACTGAGGGCAAGTATAAGGTATACATCATAGATGAGGTTCATATGTTGTCCCCGGGAGCGTTCAACGCTCTGTTAAAGACTCTCGAGGAGCCGCCATCATATGTAATATTCATACTGGCTACCACGGAGTCCCACAAGATACCTATAACCATATCGTCAAGGTGTCAGAAGTACGACTTCAGACGTATCCCGGTGGATGTCATCTCGGATCGACTGGAGGAGCTTATGAACAGGGAGGGACTTGATGCGGATAAGAAGGCGATAGATTATATCGCAAAATCCGGCGATGGTTCCATGAGAGATGCCTTATCTATTCTGGATCAGTGCGTTGCATTCAATCTCGGACAGAAGCTTACATATGATAATGTGCTTGAGACCATAGGAGCTGTGGACATAGATACATTTGCAAGACTTCTGGAGTGCGTGCTGGAATCTGATGTTGAACATGCCATAGATGTGGTTGACGAAGTTGTGTGGCAGGGACGTGAGCTTGGCCGTTTCGTAAATGAATTTACATGGTTTCTCAGGAACATACTCGTTGTCAAGCTGTCCTCGGCGGAGGGCGACAGATTGGATATGACCAAGGAGAATCTGGAACGCATAAGAGAGATATCCGGTCATATGGAGGAGAGCACCATAGTAAGATATATAAACGTGTTCTCGGATACAGCCGCCAGCATCAAGTATTCCTCACAGAAGAGGATAGTGCTTGAGATGGCTGTTATAAAGCTGTGCAGACCACAGATGGAGGTTGATACCACAAGTCTGATCGAGAGGGTAAGGATGCTTGAGAAGAAGCTTGATGACCTTGAGGCAAATGGCATACAGGCTGCGCCGGTTCAAAGTGCTGCCTCCGTAAGCCCGGCTGACGATGTGATAGATCAGAAGGGCATGAAGGAATATCAGGACAAGCTGGCAATGGAGCTTCCAAAGGCAGAGTTCGAGGATCTGCAGAGAGCTGCGGAGAACTGGAATGATATACTGGAGAAGCTGTCGGTTCCTGCGAGAAGATATCTCAAGAGAAATGATGCTGATCCGGCCATAAGGACGAAGCTCATACTGTCCGATGATCACAGAAGACTTCTGCTCATGATCCCGCTGACGGATGACGATATGCCGAAGTTATACTTTGACAAGCCTGAGAATGTGGAGCATGTGAAGAGTGTGATCGAGGAATATCTTGGAAGAGAGATTGAATTTGAGATACTTTGTACAAGGAATTCCCACAGTGATAATGGAAGGCTTGAGACGGAGAATATACTGAACCTGAACAAGATCAACTTTCCAATAGATAAGAAATGATGATATCATATTATAAATTATTTAATCAGAATAAGGAGGACTATTGTAATGGCTAAGAGAGGCGGTTTCCCAGGAGGTATGATGCCTGGTAATATGAACAATCTTATGAAGCAGGCACAGAAGATGCAGAAGCAGATGGAGGAGACAACTAAGACACTTGAGGATAAGGTGTATGAGTCATCTGTAGGTGGAGGAGTTGTCACTGCAAAGGTGTCAGGTAAGGAGGAACTCATGGAGATCAAGCTTGATCCTGAGGTTGTTGATCCTGATGATATAGAGACACTTGAGGATCTTATCATATCGGCTGTGAACGAGGCACTGAGAGCACAGGAGGATGACTACAATAGCAGTATGGGCAAGATCTCAGGTGGAATGGGACTTGGAGGATTGCCGTTCTAATGGAAGTTTATGGAGGAGAAGTAAACAGACTTATAGAAGAGCTGGGAAGACTCCCGGGAATAGGCTCCAAGACGGCTCAGAGACTGGCGTTTCACATAATCAGTATGCCTGAGGAGAGGGCGCTGGCGTTATCCGATGCCATTGTGAATGCAAAGAAGAACATAAAATACTGCAGTTGTTGCTATACGATAACTGACAGGGAGGTATGTCCTATATGCAGTTCACCAAATAGGAATCACAAGGTGATAATGGTGGTGGAGACCCCGAGGGATCTGGCGGCATATGAGAGAACAGGACAGTTTGATGGCGTTTATCATGTGCTCCACGGAGTTATAAATCCTGCCCTGGGTATCGGCCCGGCGGATATCAGGATATCCGAGCTCATGAGAAGGCTTCAGAATGAAGATGTGGATGAGCTCATAATCGCTACAGGTTCAGGCCCGGAGGGTGAGGCGACTGCGATGTATATATCAAAGCTTGTGAAGCCGGCCGGTATCAAGGTCAGCCGTATAGCAAGCGGTGTGCCTGTAGGCGGAGATCTGGAGTGTATAGATGAGGTTACGCTTCTGAGGGCTCTTGAGGGAAGAGTATACTTATAATGTATACAGACAGTCTGTGTACATAAGAAAAATAAAAGAAAGAGGTGCAGAGTATGTTAAGAGTAGGCTTTTTGACTAGTGGTGGTGACTGTCAGGCATTAAATGCAACTATGCGCGGAATCGCAAAGGGTTTGTATGAATTGTTTGACGAGGTTGAGATCTATGGATTCCTTGAGGGTTACAAGGGACTCATTAGAGGCAACTATATCAAGATGAAGCCGGCTGATTTCTCAGGTATTATCAACAAGGGTGGAACGATCCTCGGCAGTTCAAGACAGCCATTCAAGCTCATGGGAGAGCCAACTGAGGATGGTCTTGACAAGGTAAAGTCCATGAAGGATACCTATAAGAAGCTGAAGCTGGATTGCCTGTGCGTTTTAGGTGGAAATGGTTCACAGAAGACCGCAAATCTCCTCAGTGAGGAGGGACTCAATGTCATCGGTCTGCCAAAGACCATAGACAATGATCTGTGGGGAACTGACATGACATTTGGTTTCCAGAGTGCTGTTGATATAGCGACCCAGACAATAGACTGTATCCACACAACCGCTGCATCGCATAACAGAATCTTTATCGTTGAGATTATGGGCCACAAGGTTGGCTGGATAACTCTCCACGCCGGAATCGCCGGTGGCGCAGATGTGATCCTGCTCCCGGAGATCCCATACGATATCGATAAGGTATATAAGGCTATAGACAAGAGAACAAAGGACAACAAGGGCTTCACGATAGTTGCAGTTGCCGAAGGTGCTATTCCGAAGGAGATCGCAGAGCTTCCAAAGAAGAAGAGAAAAGAAGCGATAGCCAACAATCCATATCCATCAGTTGCGTATGAGCTGGCTGATAAGCTCAAGGCGTACACAACACAGGATATAAGAATAGCAATACCTGGACATACCCAGAGAGGTGGAAGTCCGGATGCATATGACAGAGTCATATCATCAAGATTTGGAGCAAAGGCAGCAGAGCTCATAAAGGCAAAGGATTTTGGAAAGCTTGTTGTATTCCTTGACAACAAGGTTACAGCTATCCCACTCTCAGAGAGTGCAGGAAAGCTCAAATACGTATCTCCTGATGACGACATCATCAGCGAGGCAAGAACACTTGGAATCTCATTCGGAGACAGATAAAGTAAGCTCTGAAAAAAGTAACAGAGATATTCACACATTCTCCCAATTTGCATATCTATGTAATAGACATACAACAATGCAGATAGGGAGATTTGTATGAGTGAAGAATTTAAGTATATTCCTTACAGCCCGGACGATGAAAACCTCAAGGGGCTTATAAGGGATGGAAATGTCTATAATATCAAGACACCTGTGATACCCGGTATGGGTGAGACTGGTGGATACAGTATGAGTTCGACAGGAATCATGCTTCCTGACTGTGATGATGGAACAGATGAAATGATGAGGGATATTGAGTACATGAAGGAGATGTACCCGGAAGAACTCCGAAAGGTCAGCATGGCCGTGGAGGAGGAGTGTGACAAGCTCGAGTATGAGGGCAGTCCGATGCTTGTTCAATATCCTGACAGAGAAGAGATGCGCCGTGTTGCGCGAAGGGTGTACGATGATCTGAGCGAAAGTGGGCAGATATCGGAGGATTGTTATGCAGGAATGGCTTCGGCAGGTGAAGCTTCGTACGAGGAACCGCCATATGTCCCAGAGGGACCCGGATGCGCCAATTGTGTTATGAGAAATATAATCGAACTGCTTGTGTGCAATGAATTCTGTATGAGACGCGACAGGCATAGAAGACGTAGAAGAAGGTTTTATTAAGTGAAGAAGAAAATAAATGTACTTGTAAGAATACTTGTGATGGCAGCAATATTTGTGGTCACAATATATTTGGTCAATATATTTCAGAATAGAAGTTACAAGAATCTGGCTGCGGAGATGAAGGATGCAGAGCTGCCATTAGCTTATGTGTGCTATGGCGATTCGCTTCTCAATTGTATGCATGGTTATACAGGGGAGGTCGACCTCACACTTCTCAGGGACTCTGTGACGCCGATAGATGAGAATAAGAATCTTGAGATAATGGTGGAGAACGATGCATTTAAGGATGCGTCGTATTCGTATGAGATCAGGTCGATATCCGGAGATTCCCTTATAGAGAAGGGTGATCTGGAGGCGGCCTCGGGAACTGATGGCTACGATGTGCTTGATATAAGTGCGAGAATGGATCTCAAGCAGGATATGGAGTATATGCTGGTTGTCAAGCTTAAGAGCGGTGATGGCAGGAGTGCTTCATACTATACCAGAGTGGTCGTAAATGACAATTATCATGAGTCCCAACTGCTGAATGCCGCAAAGGATTTCCACGATGCGACATTTGCATTTGACAAGCTGGAGTCGGAATCGGTCATAGGAACCTACAAGCAGGAATACACGGGTGGCGGAACGGGAGATTCCTACGGACTGGGACATGTGAACCTTGCAAATGCATACTCGGATCTCCTCTGGGATGGGCTTAAGCCTACGGTTATAAGCGATGTAAACACATATATAAAGGAGATAGATGTCAACTATGCGGTGATCGAGATGGAATATAAAGCCATGTCCATCACATCGCAGGATGTCATGAGCTATTATACAGTTAAGGAGTTCTATAAGATCAGCTACAAGGATGTGCCTGTTGCCAGCCAGACTGATGAGGCGGACGGAGCCGGCACTGATGGAATATATTTTGACGAAACAGCTTCGTATGATGAGGCCTATTCGGATGAACAGGATGCAGATACTGTTACGGAGACTGAGCCGAAGATCACCATGCTCAGCTATGACAGATATGTGGACGAGTATTTTGACAAAGACGGCATAGATGCTATAAACAATGTGTATGAGATAGGTATCGTGTCATCGGATGATCTGGAATACCGCTACACAGAGGATAACAAGAAGATCGCATTTGTGAGAAATGGACAGCTCTGGATGTATGACTACGGCGATGGACAGATAACTCTGGTGTACGGATCAGGAATGGATGACCATGCAAATGACTCAAACACTTACGCCGACCATGACATGAACATCATAAGCTTTGACAAAGATGGAAATATGACATTTGCGGTGTATGGATATATGAACAGCGGAGATCATGAGGGAAAGCTCGGAGTTGCGCTGTATACATTTGATTATACGACTCTGGAGGTGGACGAGCTTCTGTTCGTCGAGTGCAATGTGCCTTATGAGGCTATGAAGAGCGAGACCTCCAGACTGACATATTACGACGGAGATAAGTTTTATTACATGCTCGGCGGAAAGGTGAACGCCGTGGACATGAAGACGAGACAGCAGTCTTATATTGCGGAGGGACTGTCAGCCAGCGATGTCAAGGTGTCGGTGAACATGGAAGTTATGGCGTATGGAGAGAGCGAGGACCAGAGCAGCAATACAAAGCTGACTCTGATGAATATGCATACCGGAAAGAGTTATGAGATCACCGCCGGAGCAGGGGAATGTCTGATATGCTATGGCTTTAAGGACTCAGATATGGTATACGGAGTGTCGAGCATATCTGATGCGCAGGTTGATGTGGATGCCGAGTCATTTGTTGGTACGAGGTACAGCGAGGAGTCCAGAGATAACATACCTGCATCCAGATTGTATATAGTAAACAGCGATGGCGAGCAGATAAAGGAATACGCAAAGAGCGGGTATTATCTGATGCAGGTTGATGTGGATACGAATCTGCTGTATCTGACAAGAGGAGAGAAATCCGACAGTGGATTCAAGTCTGTGGACGATGATTTCATAACCTTCAAGGAGGACGATACAAAGGAGACGATAGGAACTACCCATCTGTCATCCATAACCGGATATGACAGGCTGTATTTTACGGTTCCGTCAAATATGTATCTGAGCTATATACCGGCGCTGAACATAACAAAGGAAAAGATAGATCCTGATGCTGCAAGTATGATAATGACAGTAGTGCGTGATAAGGTGACCTATCATGTGTACGACAATCTTGGACTTTCAAAGATATATGACGTGGCGGGTGATGCGATAAATTATGCAGTGTCTGTATCAGGTATAGTGGTGTCAAGCGAAGGCGAGGTAATATACAGGCAGGCTGAGAGCCAGGAATACAACACCATTGCCTCTGGAATATTCCATCGCAGTACGGGAAGTGTGGATGCGTCACTCGGCGACTGTCTGTACATGGTTCTGACGTATCAGGGAGTACAGGTGACAGAGGATGATATAGCACAGTATACAGATCCTGTCGAGGCTCTTAACTCTCTTGGAAAGAGACAGGGCATAGATGTTACAGGTCTTTCACTGGATATGCTCCTCGGTTATGTGAGTTCGGGAATACCGGTAATATCGAGGATAAGCGATGGCAGATATGTTCTCATAGTGAGCTATAATGAGGCAGACATAAGATATTATGATCCTGTCGAGGACAAGGAGATAGTTGTGTCAAGAGATGAGTATACGGATATGATGCTCCAGTGGCACAATGAATCCTACACTTATGTTGAGGAATAAAGATAAAAAGAAAACGGAGCGAGTTGGGGCACCCTCCGTAAGGAAGGTGCCCCAAGGCTTTTGTATCTTAAATTAAAAATTGTTGTGTTGAAGCGGTATAGCCTGTCGGCTATGCCGTTTTTGCTTTGTTGCGTTCCCGTTCTTCTAAATGCTCTTGGAACGCTTCTTCCATTTCTTCGGGACTGAGTTCCTTTAAAATGCCTACACCGTTGTAGTAAATGTCCATTAGCTGAACACGCTTTCCGTCAAAGTATCTCGGTGCATACACGATAATCCTGTCAATAAATTCGTGTATCAGTTCAGGCGTGAGTTCCTTGAGCTCGGTAACCTTCTTTACCTTGTCAATGAATTTTTGCAGGCTTTCGGTCTTGTCCGTTTCGGTTTCGAGATAACTTTCCATTTCGGGAATATCTGCCTTTAAGTGTTGCTGCTCTTCCTCGTAAGATATTGATAGAGTAGCATAGCGTTCATCGGACAGTTTGCCGCTTGCGTTATCTTCATAGATTTTCTGTATCAGACTGTCAATCTCGGCAATACGCTTTTTCGCCTTGTTCAGTTCACGGCGTTTCTGTGCAAGTTCCTTCTTTTTGTCCTCGCTGTAACATTCCATCTGCTTGCGGGCAAACTCTTTTTCAAAGGCTTGCACATTTAAGAGGATTCGCCGCATACTTTCCAACACTGTCTCCGCTACAACTTTTTCTCGGATATAGTGGGCGGAACATACTTCGGAATTTTTACGGTAAGCGGAACAAAAGAAATATGCCTGTTCCCGTTTGTAATTGTTCGTCACGCTGTAATACAGTTTCTCTCCGCAGTCCGCACAGTAGAGCAGTCCCGAAAACGGGCTGACAATTCCGCTTTTGGTCGGTCTGCGGCGGTGCTGCCGGAGTTCCTGTACCAACTCAAATACCTCACGGTCAATAATGGCAGGGTGGGCATTCGGAAAGATTTTCCATTCCTCCTGCGGTCTTTCAATCTTCGTTTTGTTCTTGAAAGACTTTGTTGTGCTTCGGAAATTGACCGTATCTCCACAGTATTCCTGCTTAGCAAGAATATCTGCGATGGTTGCCGAACACCAGTTAAACGGTCTTTCAGGCGGCTTGCCGCAATTCCTGCCGATACTGTTCCAATACTCCGTGGGAGTCATGACCTTTTCGGCTTTCAGCTTCTTGGCAATCTGCGTCGGTCCGAAACCATCAACGCATAGGGCAAAAATTCTGCGCACTACTTTGGCGGCTTCCTCATCAATCATCCATTCTTTTTTATCATCGGGATTTTTCATATACCCGAAAGGCGGATTGGTTGTTAGAGGAACGCCTGACATTCCCTTGTTCTTAAAGACATTTCGTACCTTTTGGCTTGTGTTTTTAGCGTGCCATTCGTTAAATAAGTCCTGCATTGGAACAAGGTCGCTGATGCCTTTGGCGGTGTCGATATTGTCCATAATGGCGATATATCGTACTCCTAAACTGTCAAAACCTTCTTCCAATAACTGACCGACAACCAAACGGTTACGACCGAGACGGGAATGGTCTTTGACAATCAGCGTGCCAATCAAGCCCTTTTCCGCAAGTTCCATTATCTCCGTAAAGGCAGGTCTTGCGAAAGTCGTACCCGACCAACCATCGTCAATGAACACACGGGGATTTGGAAAGCCGTTGTCTCTTGCATATTTCTCAAGTATGGACTGCTGATTTTTAATGCTGCCCGAAGCGCCTTCCTGCTCATCGTCACGGGATAGGCGGCAATACAAGGCAGTTATCTTTTCTGACTGTTTACTCATAGTTCTCCTTTCCACAGCCAGATATGATAGGATTTGTAGGTGTATCTATGATACCATATCGGCTGTGATTATTCAATGCTTTAACGCGGTAAATTTAATCTTTTCTACTCTTTTTTCAAGACAATGCGTTCCACTTTTTCGGTGATGTTCTCGCCAGCGTCCTCCTTGAAAAAGACTCTGACCGCATAGAGCGTACTGTCAATTTCTTTTACAAAGTTCAACGGTTCGAGATACATACTTTGCCGAAACCACGCTATACGCTCTTCTTTGGTAAGGGTGGCAAGATAGTCGGTTATCTCGTCAAGGAGAGTATAAATTTCGCCCGTTCTTTCAATGGTATTACCCTGATTATCTACATACATCATCGTGCGTCACGCTCCTTTCTCTGTGATTTTCTGTTCTGTTCGGCTTCTTTGGCTCTGTATTCATTGGCATAGAGCAGGTCGGTTTTCTCCTGTATTTTAATTGACCGTTCCTCAATGCCCTTGTTTAATTTCAGCTGTTTTCGCAAAGTGGTAATCTGCTCCGTAACCTTAGATTTTTCTTCTCTAAGCATTTCTTTTTCGGCTGGTGAGGCTCGGCGGATTTTGTTTTGCAGCTTGGTGCGGTAAGCAATCAGCTTATCCATTTCGCCCTGTAATCTATCCCTGTCCGCATACAGGTCGTCAAAGGTTTCAATGCCGTATTTACTCATATACCGAACCTGCTCGGACAGTTCGTCCAGCTTCTTTAAATCCTCTTTGAGATAGGGGCTTGTGGGGCGGTAGGTGGTTTTCTTCGGCAGGACGCCTAACAGATAGCAGTAGTGCAGATACAGCCGGTAGATGTGGCTTGTCTTTTGAAAAGGCTTAAACCAGTCCCGTAAGCTCTGCGGCATTTGAGGCGGATAGGTGATTGTCGCCCTTCGGTTTCCGAAGGAAGCGTAAGCGCCCATTGTCCTTTGGATATGTTCAGGCGTCCATCTTTCATCCAGCGTGTCCAGCCTTGTAAAATGCTCATACTGCGGCAATCGTATCTTCCAATGCTTGCCGGTAAAGTCGGTGATATATCCCTTTCGCCGCAGATATTCCTCCATATAGTAGGGGCGGCGGCTGAAATTGATTGCTTCCCGCACATCTTCCCGGTAAACATTGTACCTTGTCGGCTTACCGCTTTTCTCATCCAGCCATACCTGCCTTGACGGCGCTTTATGCGGTTTTTCTATGACGGATAATCCGTGTTCCCGGCAGATCCGGTCGGATACCTCACGGAGCTTTCTTTGCTCTGATTTGGAATAGTTATATTTCTTTCCGTCCAGAAAAGATACGGAATTAAAGCAAAAATGATTGTGCAGATGGTCTTTATCAAGGTGGGTAGTAACGATAATCTGATACTGTTCTCCCCACATTTCCTTTGCCAACTGCAAGCCGATTTGGTGCGCCTGTTCGGGTGTAACTTCGTCAGGTTTAAAACTTTGATAACCGTGCCAGGCGATATATCCGTTTTCTTTGCCGTACTGCCTTTTCGTTAAAATCATCTGCTGCAAGGCAATCTCTTTGAGGCAGTTGATAGACGAAACATATTCGCCCTCTTCAGTCGCTTCGGGGCGGCTGACATAGGAAAATATATCCCATAACGATTGCAAGTTAGGATTATCTGTTCTTGTTTTTTCAGGATTTTCTACATAGGAAATCAGGTCTTTCAGCCTGCCCTCGATATGCCATAAACTTGTAGTAGCCACGTCGCATCACACTCCATTCATCGCTTCCGCCGCAAGCGCCGAAAGCTCACCATTCCGTGGATGCTCCTTTTCCCCGCAAAGCAGGCTTTGCGGGGTCCCCGTTTTTGCCTCCTGTAACTCAAAAATCAAGCATTCAATTTCTTTACATATTTCAAGTGCAGATGGCTCGAATTTTGCACAGCTTTTAAAACTGTTATGGACAGAGTAGAGTGCTTCAAGCACTTCCCAAAATTCTTTTTGGGGTTGTGGCTTGGGCGTTTTGCCTTTGCAAAGCTGGCGGATCAATGCCGATTGAGACAGCCCGCACGCTGCTGCACAGCGCTTCAGTTTTTCATTCTCTTCTTCGGATAAGCGTACCTTGATACGCACTTTTTTATCGCTTTCTTTATTCAAAAATATCATCTCCATTCTTGGGTTTTAGCTTCTTTAGCAGGGTCATAGGGCGGCACGCCCTGAGTTAGTCCACACGCCTTTAGGCTGTGGATTGGGATTGTGGGTGCCACAATCCGATGCTCGTTATCCCTGTGGACACATCTCTATGAGGGTATGCCGTTCTCATTGGGATTCCTCCCGTTTCGCTGTCTGCCGTTTTTGAAACCGTCACTCAAACTGTCACCATTACCGTCACTTTTTGTATCGGTAATTGGTAAATTCAATTAGCCTTTTCCGGTTCATCCTGTGGAAACGGATTACAATATCTTTTTTGTAAAAGCAGTCGTAATCAAAACGGTTCAGCAGCTTGGTGACGGTATTGGGTGGAGTGGCATTGTCACCGATTGCCGCCAGCAATTCCGTTGCCGAGCCCGACCAATATTTCCGGCTTTCGATAAACGGGATTACCTTCCGAAGAAAAGGGTGTTTATCGGTCAGTATCAGCTCGCTTTTACTCGGTATCTCTCCGAGTATTTCCGCCACAAGTCTTTCGCCCTTTGTCATCTCTTTCAAAGCTGTCACTTCCTTCCTCGTTTGCAGTGGTAAATGTGCACCGCTTTACCCGAATGTTGTTTTTCTATGCCTGCCCCGGAGTCTCACCGCAGCGTTGTTTTGCTCATTCCCCACGGAGGGAAGTCATCGCAAAATCATATCCCATTCGGACGGTCATTCAGTTGTAACTGGCTTTTGGGCAACAAAAAAAGCCGGCACATCAATGCGCACCGACTTGGCAAAAGGGTAGACTACCCCCCCTTTTGTGAAGGTTGGTTTCACATCAATGTAACCGGCTTTGAAATTCAAAGTCGAAACTGTCTTTTACGCTTGACCTCCGCCGACAGTTCGGGGCGGATTCGGAAGCGGCGGTATTTTCTCTTAGCATACCGCAGGCGTTATCCGGCTTTCAGCCGTCCTTTCAATCCACTGTGAAAACAGTATTCAGTTGTAACTCTGCTACGAGAGCGATTTACATTATATGCGACTGAACATCTGTTTGTCAAGACTTTTCGTGACGGTTTTTTTGAAAAGTCATATAACATCCGCAATCCGTGACTGCCGAGCATTTATTTCCGGCGTCATTCATTGATTTTTCGCTTATGCTGTATATGTATTCCGATATGCCCAATTCCCAAAATAACCGCCGAAAGAATCAGCCATAGTACCTTGCCGTAAATACCCAGCAGAATGAAAGCGGCGACTGGCAGTGTTGCGCCTGCAAGAGGTATACCGAGAAATCCACTGTAAAAATCGCTGAGTTTTCGGTTACTGCGAAAATAGCGTATCCACCATAGCTCATACAAAACCATCATAAGTGCAGCGGCAATCAACCACCACGACCATACCGTCCATTTATGCAGATTAAAATCAGAAAAAATTAACGCACAGCAACAGGTCAGCACCTCTCCGAGACGTTCAAATGCCAGTAAAATTTTGTTCTCATTCTCCGAAGTATATCCTTGCGGCAGGTTTTTCGTCCAAATAATATTTGGGATAAAGAGCGCCGACAGAAAGAGTAACCCTACATAAGAAAATCCAAGATGACCGTTCATCGGCGTTCCTCCCCGAGAACAAAATCAGCAAGCGGCTCAATATATTCTTTTGAGGTATGGTCATAAGATGTATTCAGAGCTTTCAGCATTTCTTTCTCGTATTCGCTTTTCTCTTTTTTTCGTTTTACCATAGCGGCAAACACCTTCATCATCAGCTTGTCACCGAAAGGCATATTTTCATAGCGCAGTCCGCCCTGCATATAAAAATGGGGAACTTTATCCATCTCTTCTGTTGTAAGATTATTTTTCCAAGCTTCTTCTATCATCTCTGTTGCCGAATTAGGCGTAGCTCCGGTAGCGAAAACAATCAGCTTTTCCGCCGTACTTTTCTCGAAAAGAGCTTTTGCATTTTTCAGTCCGTCCACAAATCCGGCATGAAACCGTCCGCCGAAAATAATGGTTTTGTATTCCGACATTGTCTCTGCGGAAACTTTTTTCAACTCCACGGCGGAGCAGTTCAGCTTTTCGGCAATCCATTCGGCATATTGCTTGGTAAAGCCCGTGACGCTCTTATAAACTACTAAGATCTGCTTATTCATTTCTATTGTCCTCCAATGCTTGTTTCAAAAATGCTTCATAAGCCAGCTCCTGCTGGTTGAAAATTTCAGCTTCGGAAATTGAGGAAGAGGTGATGGAGTAAATTGTTCCGATACCAATGGTATAAATCAGCATATTCAGGTGCAGCCGCTTTGCCGCAGAAATGGAAATATTTAGATTTTCTGCAATTATTTTTGAAACATTCGGATTGGTTTCCGAACAGTAAATGTCATCAAGAGAGGAAACATTTTTTCGTTCCTGAAACAGATACATTCTGAAAATATGAGGTTCATTTTTTGCAATCTGAATATATGCGTGTCCGGTGCTGCGGAACAGGTCGTTTCTGTCAACGGTTTTTCCGACTTCCGCCAGAATAAAGGTCCTTGCTTTTTCTGCAACGTCATTCTTCAGTCCGTCCATATTTTTGCAGTAGCTGTAAATCGGCTGTACGGAACAGCCCAATTTCTCCGCAATGGTTTTTACAGTCGCTTTTTCAATTCCGTCCTTTCGGGCTATCTCAAAGGCGGCGTCCACTACCATTTCTTTTGTTATCCTTTGCTTTGGCATAGCCGTCCCTCCATAAAAAATAGAGTTATATAAACTTATTATATAACTCTATTTTACATAGACACAGGATAAAAGTCAAGGAAGATTTTTCAATCTTGCATTAGTACGGTCGCTTTTTGTCCAGCCAGCCTTGCTCTGCCCAATATTTGCCGTCGAGGTATTCGGGATCAGCTTTATGTAAGGACTTTTGCATTTTACGACAGAAAGAAAACTTAAGTTTTGTAATCAAATTTGTATGTGCAGGTTTGGTATAGTCGATGCGTGAAAATTCCCGTGAAAGCTTTTCTATCTTTTTTGTCAGTTCCGTTTGCTTCTTTTGGGAAAGCTTATCCCAGATAATATTACCCATTAAAGCTCCGGTAAAAATACCGATTTTAGAAATGCCCCACCAAGATAAGCTGTGCTTTATATCTTTTGCCGCAGATTTTGCACCGGCACCTAAACACTGTGTAATGATGACCGCACGTTTCCCGAACATTTCAGGAGCAGGGCGGTGCGGCAGCCAGCGGTAAGCAAAATGGTCGAGGAGATTTTTAATTGCGCCGGTTGCGTGAAACACATAAACAGGAGAGGTCATTACAATTAAGTCTGCTTCCAAGAGCGATCTATCAATTCTTTCGATGTATTCTGCGTCTTTACAAGCCTTTTCGCCCTTTAAGATGCAGTTTGTGCAGCCGACACAGAAATTGGGGCAATCCTTTGGGAGATAGTATTCCGTAATGTTTGCCTTATTTTTAAACTCCGCTAAAAACATCTCTTTCAAGCGGTAGGTTACACCTCGTTTTTCCGTTGCGTTTATAACCGTTATTTTCATTCTGATACCTCCAAAATATCGTGCAGAATTTGCGTGTGCCACGCCTTGCGGTTTTCCTTTTTACTTAAATCAATATCAAGTATTGTCGAGGTCGTTTCATACCGAAGAAATGTCTGCTGCATAACCGAAATCAAGCAAAAAGTCTTTCTTTTTACGGTGCTTTCGTCCCAATCAGGACGGCAGGCAGCGACAAGAGGAAGATATGCGGCATAAGTTCTGTGTGTGTTATCATTTGGTTTTGGATTTTTCATATCGGTAAGCACCGATATTTTTGAAACGGCATAATGCTCAAATAAAAAGTCAAGAGTCATATTGCCGAGATATTCCAGTTTTTCAAAAGGTGGTAAGTCCTTTGTCTTTTCTCGAATACTCTGAAAGTTCTCGACAATTCCGTTTATAATGCGCTCAACGCATAGTTCAATCAGGTTATCCTTGTTTCCAAAATGATAATTTACAAGACCTAATCCAACGTCTGCGCTTTTGCATATTTCACGGACGGTAATTGCTTCTAAATTTTCTCCGTTTTCCCTAAGAAGTGCAATCGTCGCCTGTATGATTGCTTCTTTGTTATCCATATACAGATCCTCCTGAACAGCGTTCAATACACATTGTACTGAACGTTGTTCAAAAAGTCAATATTCATTATACGAGCCGAAAAAAAGTAACGCTTTTCGGTATCAAAAACGTTATTTTTAAGCAGTTTGCAAGTAAAAGTACGGTAGGCAGGGGTAAATCCCTGCCCGCCGTAATTCTAAGGTTTCAGGCGTTACATTTGCTTAGCTGTAAATCAACTCGGCATTAACGATTTCTCTTGCCCTCGCCTGTATCTCATTCATTTTTCCAACCCAAAGCATTGCGTTTTCTGCTTTCAGCCTTTCGGTCACTTTTTCCTTTTCGGAAAGTTCTTTTACCAGCCGAAGAAACAATTGTTCTGCCTGTTCGTCAATGTCGGCAAGGTAACGGTTCAGCTTGCCGCTTGTCAGCAAATTCATATACAGAACCTTATGATTTTGCTTTAAGTGCTTTGCGTGGCGTTGCCCCCATATACCGACTGGCTTTGTTTCTTCTTCGGGGAGTTCCAAACAAGGTAGATAATAATCGCCCTGCTTTTCGTACCAAAGACCGTTCTTTTCATCAAAAATTCTGTTTTCCATTTTGTAATCCTCCGAATGTATTGATTTTCCTACAAATTCAATCATTCTGACTGACTACAAAAGCTTAAGGGAGACAACTTCCTTACGAAGTGTCTCCCTTACCGCTCCGTTTTCTTTATAATAGTTGTAGTATAAGTTACTTAGCATGGGTCCGAATGTTACGGATCATGTAGATTACTCCTCTGCGATTGTTCCTACTGGACAAGAACCAGCACAAGCACCACATGAGATACACTGTGAACCATCGATAACAAATACGCCGCCATTATCGCTGATAGCACCTACTGGACAAGCACCAGCACATGAACCACAACCGATACATGAATCGCCAATAACGAATGCCATAATTGTTTCCTCCTTATAAAGTAAAAATAATCACACGCTTATTGTAAAACAAAACTCATTAATTAGCAAGTGATAATAATATTTATCAACAACGGGTTTTATCAATAAGTAACAATAAAAGGGATAGACATTTAAAATTGGGTATAATATAATGTGAATGCTGAGTAAGAGTGCAATCTAAGGAGGATATAAATAATGGTAAAGATAAGTAAAGACATGCTTATAAATGACATTCTTGCAGTTGATGCAGGAAATGCAGCAATACTGATGGCAGCAGGTATGCATTGCATAGGATGCCTTGCAGCAGCAGGAGAGAGTCTTGAGGAGGCAGCAGCCGTTCACGGACTTGATGCAGAGGAGCTTGAGCAGGAGATCAATGATTATCTTGCAAAAAAGGAGGCTGAGTAGTATACTTGCCAAAGTAACTAGGTGTACTATAAAGGATGGAGAGATATATGAAGACAGACGGAACAAATCCTCCCGGGCAGGGAATATTTGGACTGATAGATATTAATTGTCATATTTTACCGGGAACAGAGGATGGACCGGATAATTTCCGGGAAGCGGCAGAGATGCTCAGAATAGCGTATGATGAGGGAATAAGGACGATAGTTGCCACCCCGCCATACAACAAGAAGAATCCGATAATGGATGGAGACAAACTGGACAGACTTGTGGAACAGCTCAACGTTGAAGCTGGGAAGATAGATCCGGATTACAGAGTCTATCTTGGAAGAGAGATAGAGTATAACGATGAGAACCACCAGAAGATCATATCTGGTCAGTTGGATTCCATGGCAGACAGCAAGTATGTTATGATCAGATTCCCTTACGATGTGGATTTTGAGACGATATCTGAAGCTATAAGAGACATCAATATGGACGGATATATACCGATAGTTGCCAATGTAGAACAGTATGAATGTCTTGAGGAAGACGAGGACAAGGTCGAGGAGCTCATTCAGTTTGGTGCATATGTACAGATAAGTGCATCGGCTGTGGTTGGAGATCTTGGACATGACATCAAGAATTTTTCGAGAAAGCTTCTCAAGGGAGAGCTTGTTCACTTTGTGGCAAGTGATGCATTGGATTCAGAGGATAAAGCACCATACCTCAGGGAGTGTGCTGAGTACATAGAGCGAAAGTATGGAGAGGATTACATGACGGAGCTCTTCTACACCAATCCAAAAGCAGTTATCGAGAATGATGATATTGACATATAAAACAAAAAGACGTATCGCTTGTGCGGTACGTCTTTTTTGCTGCGCCGGAATCTCTGGCTATTACTTATAATGCTGACAGTGTCTGAAGTGCTTCCTCCGGCATAATAGCGGTGAAGTGCTCCTTGAAATGTGCCGGCATGGCATATGTGAGCTTCTGTGCTGTTCCGTATTCTGCAAGGATATTGCAGACTCTCACAAATTCCTGGCTTGTGTTATTGCTGTTCGTGAGAACCAGATAATATCTTCCGTTGGAAGGATTCTTGTACAGGCAGTTCTCGCTGAAGTAGAAATAAGCAACCTGTTTTGCTGCACTTATGATGGTTGCAAGTGAGTCAAAGATGTACAGTGAGCACATGCTCTCCCTTGCTGAACCTGATTCCTTTGTGCTGCCTGTTGTACTGGCGGCAGTGCCTGTGGTGCTGTCATCAGATGATGTATTGCTGCCATTTGCCGCAGCGGCAAAATCTCCTGCGGTTCCGGCAAGTCCGGATATGGTGTTGAAAATGCCCTCAAGTGCCTCTCTTACGCCCTGTGGAACGGAACCGGATCCACTGATCTCAAGTCTTGCGATGGTTCCGTTGTTATCCCTGGACTCATCGTTGTCGTCAAGATCGTCATCTATGTCATCATCATCCATGTATTCGTCATCGTCATCAATATCATATTCGCTGGTCTTTGAGAATCTGGAAAAGCGGGTATCCAGTTCTTCCGGATCTTCAACCTTTGTCACAATGAGTATGAGACAATCTGGTGATACCGGTATGGCTTCGATCATAAGTGGAGTGTCGTCAGCCTCAAAGCCTAATTCTACAGATGCCTGCTGCATCATATCCTTGAAGAGCTCTTTTGCCTTCGGTGTGCCATAGGCAAGCTCTGAGATCTTGAGCTGCTTTTCGGTGAGATCGGCTTTGTTGAGTGTGCATCTTATCTGATTTTCACTTAGACGTTCAATCTTCATAGAATCGACCCCCTTCAATAATTTAATGGTATTAAAATGTGTATTATAGTTTACCACATTTGTCAAGCAAGTAAATAGGATATATGGAGAAAATATTGGAATTTTCCGTGAAAAAATATCCCTAATTCTACGTTATGTATACTTTTATGAAAATTTCATAAAATATGCTCAAATGGGGTTGGAAAATGGCTTTTTATGCGTTATTGTGGAGTTGTGAGCGGGACGTGCTCAGGATATTTAGATGAGCTCATTTCTTTATTTTTCTACAAATTCTGTCTGATTCTTATCGTCTCAGATACAATTCCCAGAGATAGTGATATGACAGTGCTCACACATTTCCATAACTGACACATGGCACATAAAAGGAGAATAATACATCACAACACATCTGTCTTTACATTGCATGGCAGGGCTGGAAAAATAAACTATTTGGGGGTGATGCCTATAGGGGGTTAAAAGGCAGCAGTAGCATATAGAACATAATTATATGCACAGAATTACACTTAACATCTATTTGGGGGGCTCTGCCGCTGTCACAGCAGAGCTCCTGGTTTTATTTGGCGTGCTGTTCATGCCATGTACAGACTGCATTGCAGATGGCGTTTGCTAGGGCGGTCTGGTATTCATCATTGCACAGATCGGAACATTCCTTTGTGTTGCTCAGAAAGCCGCACTCAACGATGACGGCGGTGCATGGACTTTCCCGCAAAACAAGGTATTCGGAATTGCCCTTTGCTGCCCGTGTGTTGGATGGATCGGCTTCGGAGATGAGATGCTCCTGGATGCACTCCGCCAAGGCTTTACCACCGGAGGAAGTGGAGTAATAAAATACCTGCGCTCCGTGGACATACTCGGCTGAATAGCTGTTCTGGTGGATGCTGATGTAGAGATCAGCGTTTACATTTGTGGCGAGGTTGGTGCGGGCTTTCAGATCTGAAGTCTTCTTGCTGGATGCATTTTCACTGTTCAGGGACTTGTCGGAGTCTCTGGTCAGATACACGGAAAATCCCTGATCCGTAAGTGCCGATGCCAGCTTTGAGGCGATGGCCAGATTTATATCCTTTTCCATGATCCCATCCGGGCTGACCTTACCCGGGTCAAATCCGCCGTGTCCCGGATCGATGAGGATCGTAAATGATTTGGCCGCATCTGTGGTGTCCAAACCTTCGGTGGATGTGTGCTCATTTCCTGTATTGGTGGAAGTATCCTGCCCGGCTGTATGGTCTGCGGGACGGACTATAAATATGTAGCAGAGGATTGGAGAAAGTATTACTGCAAATATTATGGCAAATACAAGTATGTATAATTTGGTGGAAGTACGCATCGGTGATACCCGGGAAGTGTAATTACTATTTTATATGACGGCGGCGGACGTTATATGATATATGTTACCCAAATATAGCCTAAACATTTGACACACATGCGGTGCTGGGCTAAAATATGGGCGTATATGCAATAATATAGAAGCGATAACAATTTATTATAGAAGAAGGTAAAGTGATGAACACTATAATTGCAAAAGCAGGAGTGGATGACGACCGCATGTATGAGCAGGCGGCGGAGATACTTAAGAGAGGTGGTCTTGTAGCATTTCCGACAGAGACAGTGTATGGCCTTGGAGGAGACGCGCTGAATCCGGATGCGTCACATCGGATATATGCGGCAAAGGGCCGGCCATCGGACAATCCGCTCATAGTCCATATAGCAGAGACATCAAGCGTGTATGAACTGGCGGAGACAGTGAGTGACGACACGAAGAAGCTCATGGAAGCATTCTGGCCGGGACCACTCACCATCATACTCAACAAGAAAGAGGTCGTTCCGCACACGACCACTGGCGGACTTGATACGGTTGCCATAAGGATGCCATCACATCCGGTTGCCATGAGGCTCATAAAGGATTCGGGAGTGTATATCGCAGCTCCAAGTGCCAATCTGTCCGGACGACCATCCCCGACCACTGCGCAGCATGTGCAGCAGGATATGGACGGCAGGATAGATATGATCATCGACGGTGGGGCAGTCGGAATCGGTATAGAGTCGACGATAGTGGACATGACCGGGGACAGACCGACTATATTACGGCCTGGATATATCACTCCGGAGATGATAAGGGATATCGTTGGCGATGTGACTATAGATCCGGCGATAACAGGTATGAACAATGCTCTGAGACCTAAGGCTCCGGGGATGAAGTACACACACTATGCTCCAAAGGGAGAACTCAGCATAGTAGAGGGCGATAGACTGGCTGCTGCTGAGAAGATAAGAAGTCTTGTTGCGGAGAAAAAGGCACAGGGATACAAGACTGCGATACTGTGTGACACTGACAATGTCAGTCTTTATGATGACGGAGTATGCGAGAACGTATACGATGCCGGAAGCAAGAAGAACGAGATAACTGTGTCTGCCGGACTGTACAGTCTGCTCAGAACCTGTGATGACATAGGTGCACAGTATATATACAGCGAGTCATTTGAGGAGGGGGACATGGGCTACGCCATCATGAACCGTCTCATCAAGGCTGCAGGACACAGGATAATAAGCTGTTAGTTAATTTCGAAAAAAATATTATATAAAAAGGAGAATCAGAACATGATAGCACTTGGATGTGACCACGGCGGATATGAGCTTATGCAGGAGGTTATAAAGCATCTTGAGGAGAGAGGCCTTGAGTACAAGAACTTTGGCTGTTACAGCACAGAGTCAGTTGACTACCCGGTATATGGACAGGCAGCAGCAAAGGCAGTAGCCTCAGGTGAGTGTGATAAGGGAATCATCATCTGCGGAACAGGAATAGGAATATCGATTTCAGCGAATAAGATAAAGGGAATCAGAGCTGCACTCTGCCACGACTGCTTCTCGGCACAGGCGACAAGAGAGCACAACGATGCAAATATGCTGGCTATGGGTGCCAGAGTCATAGGACCTGGACTTGCACTTAAGATAGTCGACATATTCCTCGACACACCATTCTCAAATGATGAGCGTCACGTAAGAAGAATCGGAATGATTGAGTAGTATCATAAGTTATGCCGTAAGGGGGACCCCGTTCATACTCAAAAAAGAATCCCATGACAGTATGGTCAAGACTGTCATGGGATCTTTTTTTATACGGTTTTCGTCAAACTGCATCATTTGTTCGACATATAACCGCGTTAAAAGGAAGAAAAATGATTAATGGATAAACATAAGTATTATCAACATAGTCACATTGTACATTAACAATAAAAAAATATCAAGGGGGTTGTACAAACTTTACAAAATGTTTATTTACAATATAGCCAACTCATTATAAAATAATATTACTTGAGTTTTGACATAATAATCTAAAGTGATGCTTTGATGAAGTGTTTATGGAATTGAGTCTGCTCATAAATTTTTATAAGGGAGGAATGTTATGCTGCAGGAGACTATGAAGAAGATAACCGATGCAGAGTCTGAAGCTGACGAGATCATTCGCAAGGCCAAGGAAGAAGCCGACTATACAGTAGCTGCTGCAAAGAAGGAGGCTGCGGATATGATCGCGGCCGCAGGATCAGCTTCGAGAGAAAGCATGAAGAGTGCCGAGGGAGCCGGCAGATCTGAGGAGGAGAAACTCACGGTGAAGGCGATGGATATTGCCACCGCTGAGATCGCACATCTCAGGGAACGTGCATCGTCCATGGAAGGCGAGGTTACTTCCATGATCATCGCAGAGCTGGTGGGATGAAAAGTCCTGCAGGCATTTTAAGAAAGGGGGTAAATGTATGGCGGTACTTCCTATGAAGAAGATTGAGATCTGTGCCATGAAGAGGGACAGAAAAGCAATTCTTGAGAAGCTCCAGTCGCTGGGAATGGTTGAGATACAGACTGATAACGAAGAGACTGATGACTTCAGGAAGATGAGTACCACAAGCCAGAGAGCAAAGTACGAGAAGAGAGTACAGAATACAGATGAAGCCTTACAGATAATTGATAAATATGCTCCGGAGGAGAAATCCATATTTGCCAGCCTGGAAGGACGGCAGGAGGCGTCAGAGGCTGACATTCAGGAGATCATAGCTGGAAGATGGGATTATAACCGTAAGGTTAAAAAGATCCAGGAGATCAGCAAGGACATAGCCGGCTGTGAGGCGGGAATAGTCAAATGTCAGGTGGCTATAGACGGATTGGCGCCGTGGCTGAATATGGACATACCGATCAATACCACAGGGACCGAGAAGACGGATGTGATGATCGGAACTATGCCACCGGGGCTCACGGAGACGGATATTCAGGGGTATATAAGCTCTGCGGAACCGGAGATAGCGGGATACACAGTCACTGTTGTAGGATCTGATAAGGACCAGACTTGTATGGTGGCAATAGCCATTAAAACTGTATCACAGAGGGTGGAGGAGATATTGAGATCCCATGGATTTACAAGAATTTCGTATTTCTCCAAAAGGACACCTGAACAGAAGACGGATAAGTACAGGGCGGATATAAGGGAGTTCGAACAGTGGATAGAGGACAAGAAGAATGAACTAGTATCCATGGCTGATGACAGAGACAAGCTGAGACTTCTGGCTGACTATTACCGCATAAGGGCGGATAAATATAAGGTCCTTGGAGGCCTTCTCCAGTCAAAGAGCACATTTGTCATATCGGGATATGTGCTGGAGAGAGATGCAGACAGGGTAGTGGCTGTACTCAATGAGAATTTCAGCCTGATGGCTGATGTATATGATGTTCCGGAGGATGAAGCGGCACCTATACAGCTTCAGAATCCGAAGATGTTCGCATCGGCGGAGGGCGTACTGGAGTCATTTGGACTTCCGGGAAAAGGTGAGATGGATCCAACCACACCGATGGCGATATTCTATATATTCCTGTTCGGACTCATGTTGTCCGATGCGGCGTATGGACTCATCATATTCCTGGCATGTTTTATTTTGATCAGGAAATTCCCGAAGATGGAGAACGGACTTCAAAAGTCCCTGCGTCTGTTCATGTACTGTGGTATATCCACACTGATATGGGGAATATTATTTGGTGGTTTTTTCGGAGACCTGATAACGGTGGTATCGAGGACGTTTTTCCACCACGAGGTGACGTTCAAGCCGGTATGGTTTGCACCGCTGGATGACCCGATGAAGCTTTTGTTATTCTCTTTGCTGTTCGGACTTATACATTTGTTCGGCGGACTGGCACTCAAGGGATATATGTGTATGAAGAAGGGAGATGTGAAATCATTCATATGCGACGTGCTGTCGTGGTTCATGCTCATTACAGGACTTGTGCTGATGCTCATGCCGACGGAGCTGTTCGCATCCATAGCACAGATGCAGTTCAATTTCCCTGGCTGGCTTAAGAATACAAGCTATGGACTGGCGATTGTGGGAGCTGCGATCATCGTGCTCATGTCGGGAAGAGACCACAAGAATCCGGTGCTCAGACTTGCACTTGGGCTGTATGACATATACAACCTGACAGGCTGGCTGTCAGATCTGCTGTCGTACTCCAGACTTCTTGCACTGGGACTTGCGACAGGAGTTATAGCACAGGTAATAAACCAGATGGGAAGCATGGCAGGCGATGGATTATTCGGAGCCATAGTGTTCATCATCGTATTTATAGTAGGACATCTGTTCAACCTTGCGATCAACATGCTGGGAGCATACGTGCACACATGCCGTCTCCAGTATGTAGAGTTCTTCGGCAAATTCTACGAGGGCGGCGGCAATCCATTTAGGCCGTTCAGAGAGAATACGAAGTACGTAGATATAGTAAGTGGTACAGAAACACAGAAATAAGAAACCAATTTTAGGAGGAGAAAATATTATGACAATGGGAACGGTTTTGGCATTAGTGGGAGCTGCGCTTGCAGTAATTCTTGCAGGCATGGGATCTGCATATGGAGTAGGAGTTGCTGGTCAGGCGGCAGCAGGTGTAGTAAGTGAGGATCCAAGCAAATTCGCAAAGGTTCTTATCATCCAGCTTCTTCCGGGTACACAGGGTATCTACGGACTTCTTGTTGGATTCATAGCATTGTCCAACATAGGAATCCTTTCAGGAACACCGAAGGAGCTCACAGTAGCACAGGGACTTATGATGCTTGCAGCATGTCTTCCAATAGCGGTAGTTGGTCTTGTATCAGCAATGCACCAGGGCAAGACAGCAGTAGCAGCAGTTGGAATAGTTGTAAAGAAGCCTGATCAGTTTGGTAAGGCGATGCTTTTCCCAGCCATGGTTGAGACATATGCGATCCTTGCACTTCTGGTATCAATTCTTGCGGTAAATGGAATCAAATTATAACTTTTTGTAAGGAGGATGTACTTTATGACGGGATTGGAAACAATCGTAGAACAGATCCTTCAGGAAGCGCAGAAGGAAGCTGAAGAGATCAAAGCTCAGGCTGCCAGAAACGCGGATTCCATCATTGCAAATGCCAAAAAGGCTGTGGATAAGATGAATGAGGAGACCAGAGAGAAGGTTGCCCAGGCAGAAAAGTCCGGATCATTCAGGGCAAAGTCCTCATCAGAACTTAAGAAGAGACAGGCGATACTTGCGGCAAAGCAGTCAATAATTGGGAATATGCTGGATAAGGCATATGACGCAATGGTGGCGCTCCCGGATGAGGAGTATTTCCAGGTGATCGTCAAATGTCTGGAGAAGTCGGTACAGCCGAAAAGCGGAGAGATATGTTTTTCCGGGAAAGACAGAAAACGACTTACACCACAGACTGAGAAGCAGATAGAGCAGATAGCTGCAGCTCATGGAGGAAGCCTTAAGGTGTCCAATGGGAACTGTGATATAGATGGAGGATTTATCCTGATCTACGGAGGAATCGAGGAAAACTGTTCATTCAGGGCGATGCTGGACGCGAACAGAGAACATTTGGCAGACAAGGTAAATGAATTATTATTTGTTGATAACAGATAGCTGGAGGTAGGCAGATGGCAGACAAATATATATATGCAGTTGCCAGGATCAGGGCACTTGAGATGACGCTTATGAGTCAGGCGGTCATAGAACAGCTCGTGGCCACGGATTCCTACAAGAAGGCGGTACAGTTCATCATAGAGAAGGGCTGGGGCGATAGTGATAAAGCCAGTATGGATGAAAATGACATACTTAGGGCGGAGACTGACAAGACGTGGGCTGCTGTGGCTGAGATGGTGGATGATATGTCCGTGTTCGATGTTATAAGACTTCCAGATCTGTATCACAACCTCAAGGCGGCGATCAAGACTGTGGTTGCCGGGGAGACTCCTGCCCATGTGTTCTTCGACAATGCCGAGATAGACGGTCAGAAGATGCTGTCCATCGTAAGTGACAAGGCGTGGGACAGACTTCCAGAACACATGAGAGACTGCGCGAGGGAGGCTTGGGACTGTATGGCACAGGCTGGAGATGGACAGATGTGCGATGCTGTGATAGACCGAGGAACACTGCTGGCGATCATGCAGGCTGCAAAGAAGGCAGATGACAGCCTGCTCAGGGATTATGCAGAGACGACGGTGGCTGTTGCAGATATCAAGATAGCGGTGAGATCCATGAAGACAGGCAAAAACAAGGATTTCATGAAGAGAGCCATGGCGGAGTGCAACACTCTGGATATTGACAGGCTGGCGACGGCTGCGGTGGCTGGCATGGAGGAGATAGAGAGATACCTTGCAGATACAGCATACGCTGGTGGGGCAGAGGCACTTTCTGAGTCGGCATCGGCATTTGAGAGATGGTGTGACAACCGTATCATAGAAACGATAAAGCCTCAGAAGTACAACCCATTTACGGTGGGACCGATAGTGGCGTACATTCTGGCGAGGCTCAACGAGATAAAGACAGTCAGGATCATATTGACATGCAAGCTGAACCAGCTTCCGGAGGAGGCTATCAGGGAAAGGGTAAGGGAGATGTATGTATAAGATAGCTGTTATGGGCGATTATGACAGTATATACGGATTTGCAACTCTGGGCCTGGATACATTCCCTGTAGATAATCTGGATTATGGGGTCACGTTGCTGAAAAGGCTGGCGGAGGACGATTATGCAGTCATATATATGACCGAGGCACTGGCTTCGGATCTCAATAAAGAGATAGACAGATACAGAGAGGTTATGAAGCCTGCGATCATTCTCATACCGGGGATATCTGGCAATATAGGGGCCGGAATAGCGGGAGTAAAGAAATCCGTTGAGCAGGCTGTAGGCTCGGACATATTATTTAATGAAGAATGATTAGAAAATAATGGTGAAACGAGCGGATATAGGTAATTGCGAAATCGGTATAATTCGATTTTGATATACTAAACTGCCTCAATCATATCGGAAAGAGGATTCGCAATTATCTATGGAGCGAGTGAGTATAGAAGGGAGCGTGAGCTGTTAAGTGGCTACAGGAAAGATTAAGAAGGTCGCCGGACCACTGGTCATCGCTGAGGGCATGCGTGATGCAAATATGTACGACGTGGTGCGTGTAAGTGAGAGCAGACTTATCGGCGAGATCATAGAGATGCACGGAGATCAGGCATCAGTTCAGGTATACGAGGAGACATCAGGACTTGCACCGGGAGCACCGGTGGAGTCAACGGGAATGCCTCTGTCGGTTGAGCTGGGACCGGGACTTATAAGCAGTATATACGATGGAATCCAGAGACCGCTGGATGATATCATGAAGATATGTGGCAATAACCTGAAACGAGGAGTTGAAGTTCCATCGCTGAAGAGAGATGTCAAGTGGACATTTGTGCCGACTGCCAAGGTAGGTGATAAGGTGTCGGCAGGCGATGTGATAGGAACAGTTCAGGAGACTGTGGTCGTCACACAGAAGATCATGGTGCCTTATGGTGTGACAGGAACCATCAAAGAGATAAAGGCAGGAGAATTCACAGTTGAGGAGACTGTGTGTGTGGTTGAGACAGACAAGGGTGACAGGGAGCTGACACTCATGCAGAAGTGGCCGGTTCGTAAGGGCCGTCCATATCAGGAAAAGATACCACCGATCATGCCACTTATCACAGGACAGAGAGTTGTAGATACATTCTTCCCTATAGCAAAGGGAGGAGTGGCTGCGGTTCCCGGACCTTTCGGAAGCGGCAAAACAGTTATCCAGCATCAGCTTGCAAAGTGGGCTGAGGCGGATATCGTTGTCTACATCGGATGCGGAGAGCGTGGAAATGAGATGACAGATGTTCTGAACGAGTTCCCAGAGCTGAAGGATCCGAAGACCGGACATTCACTCATGCAGAGAACAGTCCTCATAGCCAACACATCGGATATGCCGGTTGCGGCCAGAGAGGCATCTATATATACGGGTATAACTATAGCTGAGTATTTCCGTGATATGGGTTACTCGGTGGCACTCATGGCGGATTCCACATCGCGTTGGGCTGAGGCGCTCAGAGAGATGTCAGGACGTCTGCAGGAGATGCCTGGTGAGGAGGGTTACCCTGCTTACCTCGGTTCAAGACTTGCACAGTTCTACGAGAGAGCCGGAATGGTCAAGGCTCTCGGCAGCGAGGGCAGAACCGGTGCACTGTCGGTTATCGGTGCGGTTTCTCCTCCGGGTGGTGATATTTCCGAGCCGGTTTCACAGGCAACACTTCGAATCGTCAAGGTATTCTGGGGACTGGATTCATCGCTTGCGTACAAGAGACATTTTCCTGCCATCAACTGGTTGACTTCATACTCTCTGTATGTGGACAATATGGGCAAATGGTTCGAGGAAAATGTAAATGAAAAGTTCATGGTCGACAGACAGAAGATGATGACCCTGCTTCAGGAGGAGGCAGAGCTCGATGAGATCGTTAAGATGGTAGGTATGGATGCCCTTTCAGCGGGAGACCGACTGAAGATGGAGGCGGCGAGATCCATCAGAGAGGATTTTCTTCACCAGAACTCATTCCATGATGTGGACACATACACACCGCTTCACAAGCAGTTTCTGATGATGGAGCTCATCATGGCATTTTATGAGGAGTCAGCGCAGGCGCTGGCCGGTGGAGCAAGCATAAGAAATATTCTGAACATGCCGATCAGAGAAAAGATCGGACGATTCAAATATGTGCTTCCTGAGAATGTGGATGAAGAGTACGAGAAGATATCCAGGGAGCTTGACAAGGAGCTTCAGGAAGCTATAGAGAAGGAGGACTAAGACTATGCCAAAGGAATATAGAACTATACAGGAAGTTGCGGGTCCTCTGATGCTGGTGCACGGAGTTGAGAATGTAGCTTATGATGAGCTGGGTGAGATTGAGCTGGCGGACGGCGAGATCAGACGATGCAAGGTCCTTGAGATAAATGGTGAGGATGCCCTGGTACAGCTCTTTGAGAACTCGACAGGTATCAATCTTTCAAACAGCAAAGTAAGATTCCTTGGAAGGAGTATGGAGCTCGGCGTATCAGAAGATATGCTTGGCCGTGTATTTGACGGACTTGGAAGACCTATAGATGGCGGTCCTGAGATACTTCCTGATGAGAGAAGAGATATCAATGGTCTGCCGATGAATCCGGCTGCCAGGAACTATCCGTCTGAGTTCATTCAGACAGGTATATCAGCCATAGACGGACTGAACACACTGGTAAGAGGACAGAAGCTGCCGATATTCTCGGCTTCAGGACTTCCGCACAGCCAGCTTGCAGCACAGATAGCAAGACAGGCAAAGGTGCGCGGAACAGATGAGCCATTCGCCGTCGTATTTGCAGCCATGGGTATCACATTTGAGGAGGCAAACTTCTTCACAGAGAGCTTCAAGGAGACTGGTGCCATAGACAGAACAGTCCTCTTCATCAACCTGGCAAATGATCCTGCGGTTGAGCGTATCGCCACACCTAGAATGGCACTTACCGCCGCTGAGTATCTTGCATTTGAGAAGAACATGCACGTTCTGGTAATCCTCACGGATATCACGAACTATGCGGATGCACTTCGTGAGGTATCAGCCGCAAGAAAAGAGGTTCCGGGACGCCGTGGTTATCCTGGATACATGTACACTGACCTGGCAACTCTGTATGAGAGAGCCGGAAGACAGAAGGGTAAGAATGGAAGTATAACCATGATACCGATCCTGACCATGCCTGAGGATGACAAGACTCATCCTATACCAGACCTCACGGGATATATCACAGAGGGACAGATCATTCTCTCAAGAGAGCTGTACAGAAAGGGAGTCACACCGCCTATCGATGTACTTCCATCATTGTCCAGACTTAAGGATAAGGGAACAGGTGAGGGCAAGACCAGAGGAGATCATGCCAGCACCATGAACCAGTTATTTGCAGCTTATTCAAGAGGAAAGGATGCCAAGGAGCTCATGACTATCCTGGGTGAGTCGGCACTTTCGGATATAGATATCATATATGCAAAGTTTGCAGAGGCATTTGAGAAGGAGTATGTATCCCAGGGGTACGGCACCGACAGAAGTATTGAGGAGACACTTGCCATAGGCTGGAAGCTTCTCTCCATTCTTCCTAGAGCCGAGCTGAAACGTATCGACGACAAGTGGCTTGACATGTATTACGGAAAGTAGTGGGTAGGCAATTTTGTGGGAAGATTGTGGAATATAGCATTCGACTGCATACCTGAGCAGGAGCGCTTTCGCTCGTTTCACCCTGCAGCGGTACTAGCGCTCGCATGCTCGCTGAGTACCGGCGGGCTCAAATGTCCTGCCCATGGTAATGCAGTGGATTGCTATATATTTAAAGCATTCGTGCAAAATTGCCATATACACGTTGTCTTTGTAATACATGTCAAGTAGCATGAAAATATATTTGGAAGAAAGGAGAAGACAGATGGCTAATGTTGTGGTTAATCCAACCAGAATGGAGCTGACAAGGCTTAAGAAGAAGCTGGTCACGGCATCCAGAGGCCATAAGCTCCTGAAAGATAAAAGAGATGAGCTGATGAGGCAGTTCCTTGACATGGCAAGAGAGAATATGGAACTGAGAAAGAAGGTTGAGGCTGGCATCAAAGCTGCCAACACAGGCTTTGTAATAGCGAAGGCGGGTATGAATGAGCAGACATTGAGTACGGCGCTCATGGCTCCGAAGCAGGAGGTGCGGATCGCCCTTGGCGATAGGAATGTAATGAGTGTTGATATTCCTGTGTACGACTATAAGACGAAAAGCGCAAATTCAAATGACATCTATTCGTATGGATTTGCATTTACATCTGGAGAGCTGGACGATGCAGTGAAGTCCCTCTCGGATATACTTCCTGATATGCTGAGATTGGCGGAGGTGGAGAAGTCTTGCCAGATGCTCGCAGCGGAGATAGAGAAGACCAGAAGGCGTGTAAATGCTCTTGAGCATGTTATCATCCCGGAGACTCGGGAGGGAATAAAGTATATAAGCATGAAGCTTGATGAGAATGAGCGAAGCACCCAGGTCAGACTTATGAAGGTCAAGGACATGATGCTGGAGGAGGCTCATCACTACAAAGAGCATCAGTTCGAGCATGCGCAGCAGACAGAATGATATTTAAACTTATAGGACAAAAGTTTTGATAAAAACCGCCCACACCTCAGATAAATAAAGGGGTGTGGGCGGTTTGATCTTCTTGTGGACGGGAAATGAAAATAATCTGTATTTCCAGTTTGCGGGAAGCAAGACTGTTGCAAGAGTATCAAAGTATGAGATAAGCCAGATAGGCGACAAGGTTTCGTTCGTATTCATGCCACATAAGCTGCACTTCTTTGACAGTACAACCGAAAAAACAATCTAATCAAACAGAAGGAGGTCACAGTATGTATACATGCCAGAAGGCAGATGAATATATAGAAAAGAACAGAGTAGACAGAGCAGACAAGCCGGAGTTCCATCTTACAACTCCGGTGGGCTGGTTAAACGACCCTAATGGATTTTCCATATATGGAGGAAAGGCACATTTGTTTTATCAGTTCCATCCATACAGCACGGAGTGGGGACCTATGCACTGGGGACATTCCACCTCAGATGATTTTATAAGATGGGAGGAGCTTCCAACAGCACTGGCACCTGACTCGGATTATGATGCATTTGGCTGCTTTTCAGGAACTGCAATAGAGAATGACGGGAAGCATGTATTGTTCTATACAGGAGTAGTTGAGGAAAAACTGGCTGATGGAACTAAGAATGTTATACAAAACCAGTGTATGGCTGTAGGCGATGGAATTAGTTATGAAAAAATATCCAGCAATCCTGTTGTTGATGGGAAGATCATGCCGGAGGACTGCAGCCGTGCTGATTTCAGAGATCCGAAGGTCTGGAAGGATGCGGACGGCAGGTACTATATGCTGGCTGGAAACCGGACATATGATGGAATCCCTCAGGTTGTACTGTTCTCTTCAGATGATATGTACAACTGGAAATTTGAATCAGTATTTGCAAAGGATGAAACAGGCAGATTTGGCGCAGTGTGGGAGTGCCCAGACTATTTTGAGATGAATGGACATAAGGTGCTTATAGTATCCCCACAGGACATGTCAGCAGATGGAGAGTTTCACAATGGAAATAACGTGGTATTCTTCACAGGCGATGTGGATGAAGAGAAACATATTTTCAAGTATGAAAAAGCAGTATCTGTGGACAGTGGATTTGATTTTTATGCACCACAGACTATAAGAACACCTGATGGACGAAGAGTGATGATTGGCTGGATGCAGTCTTGGGACAGCGTAAATACGCTGCCACGTGGACAGAAGTGGGCATGTATGATGTCAGTTCCAAGAGAACTAATGATCTCTGACGGCAAGCTGATTCAGACTCCGGTCAGAGAGTTTTGTGGATACAGGCAGAACAAGCTGGTAGTTAATGATACTTTGCGTGGTGAGAAGACGTATGAAGGCATTAACGGCAGAGTTATCGATATGACAGTTGATATAAAGAAAGCTGAATGCGGACATTTTACAATGCACTTTGCAAAGGATGAGATTCATGAAACCAATGTCAGCTATACCCCGGGAACACAAATGCTTGAGATAGACAGAACATTTGCGGGATGGATACGTGATACAAACTGTGTGCGCAAGGTCAAAATCAAGAATGGCAATGGACTTTCAAAAATGAGAATAGTGATGGATTGGAATTCCATAGAGATATTTGTAAATGATGGAGAACAGGTGCTGTCTACAGTTATATATACACCGCGCAATGCTCAGGATATTGTATTTGAAACTGACGGATGTGTGGAACTTGAGGTGGAGAAATACGATCTGAACATATAGGTCATATGCTCTGATTGACACAGAGGGTGATCGAATACCAGCTTGCAAAGATTAGAAAAACATCTGATTTTGCAGACTGGTATTTTGTTTATTTATCCAGCAAATATGCTGACTACATGTAAATGTGCAATGTCATAAATTTAAGCGTATTGAGAAAAAGTTAAGCTCTGTTATTCAATGCAGTTATGTTATACTTATAGTGAAAACACTGTTGAAAAGTGTGGTAGTGCATCAGTGCGGGGGCCTAAAAACGACTACTGTACTTATTAGGACTAAAACATCAGTAAATGTTGGGAAAACAAAGGAGAAATTGCATGAAAGTTCATAATTATAAAATAAAAAATAACTTTGAGCAGGCAGAGGGTGCAACTTGTGAAACGTGCAGAAAAATAACATTGAACGGAATAGGTCTGCTTTCCGGAGCACAGCTTAAGTATATAGCGTTCATTTCAATGCTCATAGATCATACGAATAAGACATTGCTGTATCCGTATCTGGATGGTGGAATAATATCGGCTGTAAGTGATGTATTTGATGTCCTGGGGCGGATAGCTTTCCCGATATTCATATATATGTTGGTGGAAGGATATTTTCATACGAGAAACAAGTGGAAGTATCTTGGAATGCTGCTTATATTTGGCGTGATATCTGAGATCCCTTATGACATGTTCTCCAGTGGCGTATTCTTTGAATGGAATGCAAATAATATTATGTTTACATTGGCGATGGTGCTGGCAATGATATGGATCATTGATGTGCTGAGGAAAAAAATGGAGAAGCTTCCCAAGGCAGTATGGTTTATAGCAACGATACCGATAGTTGCCATAGTGTGTCTTATATCGATGAATCTTGCGGTTGATTATGACTACCATGCCATACTTATAGGATATTTCCTGTATATATTTCATGAAAAGTCCGCAATTGCAATACCGTTCTGCTACCTGGCGATGTTCAAGGAACCGTGGGCACTGTTGGGGTTTGGACTGACTTTGACATACAATGGCAAGCGCGGCAGGCAGAATAAGCTGGTGAATTACCTGTTCTATCCAGTGCATATGCTGATACTCGGTATTATAAGGATGTGTCTTGGGCTGTGATAGATGAGAAGGAGCACGGAGGCGTTATGGAAATTGACAAAGAGCTGATGACAAAGATATATGACCTCAGGCGCAGGCTTCACAGCATTCCTGAGGCTTCGATGCATGAGATGCAGACTAAGGCGGTGCTCATGTCGTTTCTCAGGGAGAATACTGACCTTGAGATCGTGGATAGAGGTGCTTGGTTTTATGCGGTGCTGAAATCTTCTGATGACAGAATATGGGATGAAGAAAGAACACCGATCGCGTTCAGGGCAGACATGGATGCAGTGTGTGGGCAGGATGGAAAGCCGGGACATTACTGCGGGCATGATGGACATAGCAGTATATTATGTGGGGCTGCGGTCTGGCTGTCCCGTGCAATGGAGAAATGCGGAAATACACACAGGGACGTCTATTTCATTTTCCAGCCCGGCGAGGAGATCGGTGCCGGGGCAAGGCTGTGCAGAGATCTTATAATTGAGAAGAATATAGGTGAGATTTATGGACTTCATAACATACCGGGATATCCGAGAAATCATGTGCTGACGATAGATGGAACATTTGCATGCGCATCAACGGGGCTTGAGATACATATGATAGGGACAGCCAGCCATGCGGCATATCCTGAGGCGGGAAAGAATCCGGGGCCTGCGCTTGCCAGGCTGCTGCTGGAGATAGAGAAGCTTACTGAGGAGTACAACCTCAGCAGGGGATTTGTCAGGATGACGCTCATCGGAATGGATATTGGAAGTGCCAATTACGGTGTGGCTGCATCGGAAGGAACGCTGCGCATGACGGTGAGGGCTGAGAGAGAAAAGGTATTTGCCGGGTATGTGGATGAGATAAAGCAGATTGCACAAAATACTGCGGACGATGGGGGCTTCACCCTTGATATACAGGAGATAGAGCGGTTCCCGGCAACGGAAAATCATGCTGTGAATGTGGACAAACTTAGAAAATGTGCTGCTGACCAGAATATTGTGGTTACAGAACTTGCTGAACCGATGAGGTGGTCGGAGGACTTCGGATACTATCTGCAGGAGACAAAGGGAGCATTCTTCGGCGTAGGCGATGGTGAGGATCATGCCCAGCTCCATACGGCGGGATTCGAGTTCCCGGATGAGATCATAGAGACAGCAGTTAAAATGTTTGTGGGGCTGGCATTGATGTAGTGCATGTAAGAGATAGTAAGTTATTTGATGTTCAAAAATGGGGTAAAGACGTATGAAGATAAAATATGACAGGCGCGTAATGCGTATAATTCTGATCACCGCGGTGGTGGTATCTGTTCCTACACTTGCAGGAATGATCTGTGGTGTGTTTTTTGATGATATTGTCAGTACATTTTGCGATGTTATGATGGTGACCAGCGTTATTACATTTTGCCCTATGGTTGGTTTGTGGCTTGCCTGCATGGACGCATGGCTGTATCTGAGAGAACTGGTCAAGGCCGGATATGAGGTTCCAGATGACAGAAGGAAATATAATTGTGTGCTGGAAAATCTGCCGAGAGAACGAGAAGATTATTGCATCGTTGATGGAAGGGACTGGGATAGCGTGATATCAGCATGTATCACGGCTGCATGTGCACTCTGTTTTGCGGTGGTGGTAATAAAGTATTATGTAGGGTGGTGGCGCTGGCTCCCCGGAGTGTCGATTCCTGGAATATGCCTGTGTATTGTTGCTGTATTCTGGGTGGCTGGGGCAGTTGTATATTATAGACAGTCTGACAATAGAAGATATAGAGGAAGACTTGAACCAGTCGATGACAGAAAGGTAAGAACCTATCTGTTTAAGAAGATAATGACTGTATTTTTGGCTGGCTTTGTATCCGTGATTTTTGATCTGGCTATGTTTTCTGCGGCTGGTTACATGGCCAAAGCGCAGGTGGAGGCGGATGTTGAGAAGGTGAGATATGAGGTCGCTGGTATCAGCGATGTATCTCGTGACGGTCAAGATGGAGCATACCAGCCAGGAGAGATAGACACGGACAAGCTGGGCATAGATTTTCGGATGAAAGACGGACATCTTGAATGGCAGTCAGAGCACGGGCAGATGAAGCTTACGTATGTATATACATGGAAATATGGGAAAACGGAAAGAAGGATTATCAGATGATACTGTGGAAACTTCCGAACTCAGGCATAAAAATACTCTTATTGAACAAAATAAATATAGAATGTGTTGCAGAATATTCTGAGGTTTTGCATAGCATGTCCTGAAGAGTGATGGATTATTGTGTGTGGAGGTTCGACATGACAAAAGCGGCAAAGATATATCTGGTGGTTCTCATATGGCTGTCAGCGCTGGTGCAGCTGGCGGTACTTCTGATCTAGAATTTATTAGCTATTATCTGAATAGCGATTCGGATTTGATGGATTCAGTAAAATGTGACTGCCTCTTGAGTCATTCCGGAATTGTTCAGAATGAAATAACAGGTAACGACCTGTTTTGTTAAAGAATTAAATGAAAATATATATCATTACCAATGATTATATGTTAGAATAAATCGACTTTGTTTCAAATTGCAGGGATGCAGCCGCGAATATGCGGAATGTTTGGAGACAGGGTCGATTTTTCTGCATAAAATGCAGAATGATCTTCATGGATTTTGGGAAAAATAGGAAGTCTGTTAGCTATTTTACCCTGGATACCGTGCCTTAAAATGTATCTCGACATGGAGAGGCAGGTGGATAGGGCTACTAACCGTGATCCATGCCATCACCCGGTATCATAAAGGGGTTTTTTCTTAACATGTTTTTGATTCCCCGACAGTATGAGGGCAAGATAAAGTTGTGCTCATGCGAGGAGAGCTATCAGATAGGCTTTTCGTTATTTGCTCCCCGGGCTGGTGAGATATACAGCAGTGATACATGGAGCGTGGATTTGTTGTCCGCTGACGGCGGGGCGGTCGCTCTTGTCGTCCATTTGGAATGGCAGATGACAAATGCGCTTTGTTGGGGCACTGTAAGTAAGTGACGGAGTATGTCACGATACTTAAGGAGGAAATAAATGGAAAAAAACAACAATAATTCCAACAATATCATTGAATTGAAAAACATTGTCAAGACCTATGACAATGGATTCACAGCAGTTGACGGCTTTAACCTCGAAGTGAAGAGAGGCGAGTTTGTCACGTTCTTAGGCCCTTCAGGCTGCGGAAAAACCACGACACTTAGAATGATAGCAGGATTCGAGATTCCTACTTCAGGAGAGATATTACTGAATGGACAGGATATCAGCAAGCTTCCACCAAATAAGAGACCTATCAACACGGTCTTTCAGAGGTATGCGCTGTTCCCACATCTGAATATCTTTGACAACATAGCATTTGGCCTCAAGCTCAAGAAGCTTCCTAAGGCAGAGATCGTGAAGAAGGTCAAGAAGGTCCTTGAAATGGTTGACCTTGAGGGCTTTGAGGACAGAAAAGTCGCCACGCTTTCGGGTGGACAGCAGCAGAGAATAGCTATAGCGAGAGCTCTTGTCAATGAGCCGGAGATACTTCTTCTGGATGAGCCTCTTGGCGCACTGGATCTCAAGATGAGAAAAGAGATGCAGATAGAGCTCAAGGGAATGCATGACAGGCTGGGAATCACTTTTATCTATGTAACACATGACCAGGAGGAAGCACTCACCATGTCAGACAAGATAGTTGTCATGAGCGAGGGTGAGATACAGCAGATAGGAACTCCTGAAGATATATATAATGAGCCAAAGAATGCATTTGTTGCGGATTTCATAGGCGAGAGTAACATCTTCAACGGAATTATGACGGGCAAGTTAAAGGTAAGATTCTGTGGTGCAGAATTTGTCTGTCTGGATGACGTGGAGATTGGAACAAAGGTGGATGCCGTAGTAAGACCGGAAGATGTGATGATCACTACACCTGAACAGGGCGCTGTAAAGGGAGTTGTGACATCTGTTGTGTTCAAGGGTGTACACTATGAGATCACCGTTGAGTCCGGAAGGAATGAGATAGTTATTCAGACCACAAAGTCCGCCAAGGTTGGAGACAAGGTTGGCCTTAATGTTGAACCTGATGGAATACACATCATGATATCGGAGACTGCAATCAACAAGATTGAGAGCTCAGTCAATAGAAATTATGCCCTCGGCGTATTTGACGGTAAGGTATCATGCGACCTCACGGAGATCGTTCCGGGTTCAGCCATGAAGGATGGCGTGCTGGTGGATGCAAATGGTGAGGCGATAGACCGTGAGAAGATCAAGGTAATAGTATCTATACTTCCAGAGGATATCGACATGAGTGATGACGAGGAAGCTGGTATAATCTGCGGACATATCATCAATCTTATATATAAGGGAGACCACTACAGCTATGTGGTGAGAACTGACAATGAGGAGGACTTTATCGTGGATGACGAGTACCTGTGGAACATGGAGGACAGAGTCAGCCTGATAATTCCAGAGGATAAGATGAAGTTTTCACTTAAGAAATAGATGGAGGGATGAACATGAACGGCTTACGTTTTTCAAGAAAACAGCTGGGCATCCCATACGCATTATTTCTCATATGCTTTGTAGTTGCACCACTGTTTGTAATTATTTATTATGCCTTCACCAACGGCGAGGGCAGGTTTACATTTGACAATCTGACGGGATTCTTTACCAGCCCGAACACCATAGGTACTCTGGCATACAGCTTTTTGCTTGCCATAGTGACTACTCTGGTGTGTCTGCTGCTGGCATATCCGATCGCATATATACTTGCGAGAAGTGAGATGAAAAGGAAATCGGTAATTGTCATGATGTTCGTGCTTCCGATGTGGATCAACTTCACACTGAGGATCACAGCACTCAAGGAGGTACTCACGGTTATAGAGGGCAATCTGGCATTCCACCCGTTTCTCAATTCGGTTATAGGAATGACATATGATTTTCTGCCATTTATGATACTTCCTATATACACAACCATATTGAAGCTTGACGGCAGCCTTATGGAGGCCGCTGTGGATCTTGGGGCAAATAGCTTCCAGACATTTGTCAAGGTCACACTTCCGCTCACCGTTCCGGGAATCGTCAGCGGAATAGTTATGGTATTTTTGCCATCTATGACTAACTATGTTGTGCTTGACATGCTTTACAACAGCACATACATCATGGGTAGTCTGATAGGAAGCTACTTCTCAGCATACAACTGGAACGGCGGTTCCATGATAGCACTCGTCCTTCTTGTGATAATACTTGTATTCACACTTGTGACAAACAAGTACACGGATGACGACGGCGGAAGCAGAGGAGGTGCGTTGTTATAATGAAGAAATGGTCTAAGATTATATTTATATGCATTATGCTTCTTCTCATATATATGCCTATATTGATACTGGCTGTTTACAGCTTTACAACATCGGCAAATATCGGAAGCATTCACGGATGGTCGCTTCACAATTATGTGACTTTGTTCACCAAGGACGAGCTGAGGTCAATGATCGTTGGAACTGTGTTTCTGGCCGCAGGTTCAGCACTGATAGCAACCATACTCGGAACACTCGGTGCCATAGGTGCTTTTTATTCAAAAAAATGGGCTTCAGCATCGATAAATGCCATGAATGAGGTGCCTGTTGTAAATGCAGATGTTGTGACAGGTTTCTCTATATGTATACTGCTCATAGTTGCATTTGGCATGAGCAAGGACAGCTATGTTCCACTTGTCATCGGCCATGTGGTTTTGTCGGCACCTTTCGTATATCTGTCAGTGGTGCCAAAGCTCAAGCAGATGGACAGCAGTCTGTATGAGGCTGCGTTAGATCTGGGAGCTACACCTTTCCAGGGACTCACAAAGGTAGTGATACCTCAGATACTTCCGGGTATTATTTCGGGATTTGCGCTGGCTGTTACACTGTCACTGGATGATTACTTCATCGCGACATACACCAAGCCTGCGACATTTGACACCATAAGTACTTACGTTGTAAATGCGACAAAAGGTTCACAGACGGAAGTTAAGACAGCCCTGTGGGCGCTCTCAACAGTCATATTTGCACTGGTTGTCATAATCGTTGTGGCTATGAATGTGGCCGGAAGAAAGAAAGAGGTGGAGCGATGATAAGACATAGATGTTTTGGACGTTCGATTTCCAGAAAGCTGGCGGCAGCAGTCATGGCTGTTTCATTGCTTGCCGGACAGATGCTGCCGGTAATGGCAGCGGAGGATACAGGAGATGCTGCTTCTGTCAAGAGTGACGGCGCATCTGCTACTGAAAAAGAGGTCACTCTCAGGGTGTGCAGCTGGGAAGAGTACATTGACGAGGGTGGTTGGGATGAAGACGAAGCCCTGGAACTGGACAATGGAACAACTATATTTGGTGAGAATTCCATGGTGGAGGATTTCGAGAACTGGTATTACGAGAATTATGGTGTGAAGGTGAATGTTCAGTATTCGTGCTTCGGCACCAATGAGGATCTCTATAATATGCTGACTCTCGGCGATGTGTATGATCTTGTATGTCCTTCGGAGTACATGATCATGAAGCTTATGTCTGAGAACAAGCTTGAGCCTTTGTCCGATGACTTTTTCGATGAGAACAACGACAAGAATTATTATATAAATGGTGTGTCGCCATACATCAGAGATACATTTGAGACGCATGAGATAAATGGAGAGACCTGGAGCAAATATGCAGCTGGCTTCATGTTTGGAATTACGGGAATTCTGTACAATCCGGAGAAGATGACCGCTGACGAGGCGGGAACATGGACAGTCCTCAACAACCCTAAGTTTGCAAAACAGATCACCATAAAAGACAATGTCAGAGATTCCTACTTTGCCGCAGTCGGAGCACTGCAGAGGGACAAGCTGATGGACACTGAATTCAGGGCTCAGGATGATTACTCAGAGCAGCTCAAGGATATCATGAACGATGTCAGTCCTGAGACTATAGCAAAGTCACAGGATCTTCTTCAGGACATAAAGGATAATGTGTATTCATTTGAGACTGACAGCGGTAAGGCAGACATGATAACAGGAAAGGTTGTTGCGAATTACCAGTGGTCAGGAGATGCAGTTTATGCCATGGATCAGGCTGAGGAGGATGGTGTGAAGCTTGACTTTGCGGTCCCTGAGGAGTGCACAAATCTGTACTTTGACGGATGGGTCATGCTGAAAAATGGAATAGACGGTGACGCTGACAGAAAGCAGGCGGCCGAGGCGTTTATCAACTTTGTGTCAAGACCTGACAATGCAGTCCGCAACATGTATTACATTGGTTATACCTCAGTCATAGCAGGTGGGGATGACGATACGGTATATTCTTATCTGGATTACACTTATGGTGCAGAGGATGACGAGGAGGATGTTGTTGATTATCCACTTGGATATTTCTTCACAGGGGACAACTCAGATCCTGACTACGTTCTCAGAGCTCCTGCGGAACAGGTCGACAGACAGCTTGGGGCTCAGTATCCGTCACAGGACGCCATAGAGAGAAGTGCGGTCATGGAGTATTTCGATGAGGATGCCACCAAGGATATCAACCAGATGTGGATCAACATCAGATGCTACAATATCAAAGATGTGCCGACATGGGCATGGTTTATTGTGGCAGCGGTGATCGGTGCACTGGCCGGAGTGATCGTATATCATAAAAGGTCAAAGAAATTTTATCTTGGGAAATAGAATAATATAAAATAAACGGCTGCCCTGATGGTATGTGGTTTTCGGTAAGAAAGGCCATATGCCATCGAGGCAGCCGTTTTAGTTTATGTGAGCGGCGAGGGAAAGGCTGCGTTGTTTCTGTGGTATTACAGCATCGAATAACCATAGCTGTTGACAATGGCTTCTATCTTCTTGCCGGCCTTACACATAGGGCACTCGCCAACGGAATAAGAAGCATAGTCGTCGATATCCTTCTTGCTGAACAGAGAGTGAACCTCGTGGCCTGCAACCTCGTCTGTAGCTGAGAAGATAGCTGATATTCCTGAGATGCTTCCACCGTAGTATTCAATACATTCGATGCTCTGCTTGATTGTCTTGCCGGTGGTTGCCGATGCAAGGAGAAGGAGAACGTTCTTGTTCTTGATCATTGGCTGAAGGTTATCACGGAATATGAGCTGGCCTGAAGAATGAACCTCAGGTGTCATGATGTATATGGTCTGGTGCTGGTTCATGGACACGATACCGTTCTCTGTGAGGGCATTTGCAAGGTAAGCACCGATAACCTCTGTTCCGTCCATGCAGACGATGGTGTCAACGATCGTTGTTGCAACATACTCTGTAGCCATGGATTTGGCAGCAGCGAGAGCCATCTTTCTTCTGCTTTTGATGGTTGTCATATCGATGTATCTGTTGATGTGGGAATGGTTAGTTGCAAAATGTCCGTCAACTACCTTGATGTCCAGTGCATTATTATAAGACGATGTGATCTTGGTTGTCATGTTTTCCATAGTTTAAATTCTCCTTTTCTATTATTATGTTGTCTGTAAATAAAACAGTAATTTCCTAGACTATTTCCAGCACGGTGTTGACCAGCAGGTCATCCTGTTTTGGATTCATAAAACAGAATCTTATGTATTTGTTGTCAAGTCCGCCTATATCAGCACAGCTTCGTATATAAAGACCTTTTGGCATGCAGTAATCCACCACATCACCCGCGGAAATAGCATCCCTCAGGATACGGATCAGTATGAAGTTGGCGGCCGGTTTGTACAGCTTGATCGACTTGTGGGTGGACAGTGCCGAGTACACAAGGTTGCGCTCGGTTCTGATGAGCTCTCTTGATTCGGCAATGTATTTTTCGTCGGTGAACATGGCGACCCCGGCGGCCTCCACAAGCTTGCCTATCGCAAATGGCAGTCCGGTGATCTCAAGTGTTTTCTTGAGAACAGGATTCGATGTGATCATATATGCCAGCCTGAGTCCGGGAACTGCAAAAAATTTCGTTGTGTTTCGCAGCACGATAACATTCTCGTATTCCGATGTGAGAGGAATGGCAGAATTACTCTCCAGATCATCAACAAAATCCATGTATTCCTCGTCAACGACCATGGTTATGTTATTGCCATCGCATATCTTGGCTATAAATTCCAAAGACTCTGCATCGATTATCTGTGATGTTGTACCATTAGGATTCGATATAAATATAATATCGATGTCCTCTGACAACTTCGATATAAAATCTGCGATATCGAGGGTGAAATCCTCCTCCTCAGGTGTGGAGTAGTAGATTATCTCACAGCCGTTCATAGAGAGCAGCTTTTCGTAATTCTGTGCTCCAGGTGTTATCAGGATAGCTTTCTTAGGCGAGGTAAATTCGCACAGTATCTTGACAAATTCATAGGAGCTACCGCCGACGATTATGTCGTCTGTCTTTGCTCCGGAGTATGCGGATATGGCTTCCTTTAATTTCTTTGTGTTGTGATCAGGGTATACTGATAACTGACTCATGTTGTCCGCAATAGCTTTAGTAACAGATTCGGGAACTCCCAGTGGATTCATGTTAAGATCTGCACGAACAGTTTCGACCTGACTGAGGAGATTCTCTGTTTTTAGATTGATAACCCCATTTTTCATAAAAAAACCCCTTTTTCAGTTGTTTTAAGTTATTTTTCTGTATATATTGTTTAAAAAGAGACAATATTTTGTTATAATCTGAATATATGTCTTTTTGTCAATTATACCGATTGGAAGCTTCAAATACAACCACTATGAGTGATTTTTGACAAAAAGACAATAGAAATAGATACAGGAGACCAGACGATGAAGGGAATAGTTGAACAGTATGCTCGTGGTGAGTTTAAGGTTGACAGACCAGCGGTAGCCATATCAGTCAGCAAGATAGAATTGAATATCGAGGCGGGAACTGTGTATGATGGAGAGTTTACAGTGGATTCTTCAAACAGTTGTGCAGTGAAACTGATGGTATACGACAGCCGCTATATACTGGATTTCAAGAGCCACACATTTGTGGGCAGGAAGAACAGAGTCAGCTATTCATTTGACGCCCGAGGAATCGAGCAAGGCAAATCCTTCAAGGGTCATATAAATATAATCACTGATGGGGGAGAGTTTATCATCCCTTATCATATAGCTATAGTCGCTCCATATATTCAGGTCGAGGGTAAGAAGCTCGAGGATCTGTTCCAGTTTGCAGCATATGCAGAGGAGAACTGGGAGGATGCCATAAGGATATTCGGAAGCGAGGATTTTGTGCGCACTTTTATAGGCAGGGATGAAAAGCTTCAGAGGGTGTATGACACACTGGGAATGTCACTGTCCATAGGACAGGCCATGGAGGAATTCCTTGTGTATACACACAAGAAGAGGGCACTCACACTGTCCGTGGCTCAGAACGATCTGCTGGTTGAGATGCCATCCGAATTGGTAAGGGCATCGGTTACGATCACCAAGAACACCTGGGGCTACACGAATACCAAGATAGCATCGGACTGCGATTTCCTCATACCGGAGACCAGCGTGCTGAAGTGGAACAGCTTCGATGGCAACACATTTGACCTCAGTTTCCTCATAGATCCGCAGAAGATCCACGACGGGGAGTCATCGGGTTACATTTATATATGGAACACTTATCAGAATATGAAAATACAGGTGAGCATCAGAAAGCCTGAGGTCATCAAGATGACTCCAAAGAGCAGGCAGACGAGATTCACCATCAAGAGGGCGGAGGAGGCTCTGATCCGTGCATATATTGACTTCAGAACAGACAAGATCGATCTGAAGAAGTACATAGCTGAGACCAGGGATGCCCTGAACACCCTTATAAAATACAGACCGGAGTATGGCATGTACAGGCTGGGACTGCTCCATATGCAGATCCTGGAGGGACACACGGAATTTGTCGAGCAGGAATTTCTGAGAATAGATGCGGATGCCAATTTCACAAGCATGGAGGACATGGAGAAGTGTTATCTCAGTTACCTGAAGTCGCTTCTGCGCAGGGAGAAGTTCATCATAGACAGAACTGCTGCCATGGTCAGAGAAAGATTTGAGGCAAATGACAAGAACAGACTGTTCTATTTCTGGATACTGTTATTTGTGGATGTGAATTATACAGAGGACAAATGGGTTCTCTACGAGGATATACAGAAGCTGTTTAACTCAGGTGTAAACAGTCCGGTAATATACTTTGAGATATGCGACATGTTCAATAAGCAGCCTCTCATGATGAAGAAGATCGCACCGCTTGAGATCGCAGCCCTCAGATGGGGCATGAGAAATGAATTTGTCTCAGAGGATGTCATCGTGGAGTTTGTCAAGACTGCTTCGAGACAGAAGGATTTTGACGAGCAGGCATTTAAGATGCTTGAGCAGATATACGATATGAGGCATGACAGGACGACTCTGGATGCCATTTGTGGAATACTGATCAAGAATAAGATGTACGATCCGTGTTATCACAGATATTACAGTGACGCATCGGACAAGGATCTCAAGTATGTTGGCCTGAATGAATGCTTTATCAGGAGCATGGACAAAAACCACTACGATGAGATACCGGAGGCTATACTCAGATATTTCAGTTACAAGAACGTTTTGACGGACGAGGAGCTGGCGTATATATATGCAAATGTCATCATGAACAAGGAGAACCAGAAGTCGGTGTACAGGGATTTTGTCCCTGCCATTGAGCGTTTCATGGAGAAGATGATACTTCAGGGAAATGTGAGCGATGACCTGACAGTCATATACGATGAATTCCTTGATCCTGATACGGTGAAACCGGAATTTGCCACAAAGCTCATCAACATAATCTTCAAGAGAAAGTTCGTGTGTGATAATGAGAATATAACACACATACTGGTATCCCACAGTGAGCTTGGCGGAGAGGTCAAGGTTCCGGTGGTTAATGGTGAGGCATATGTAGAGATAATATCGCCGTCTGCCATAGTCACACTTCTGGATGACAACGGCGGCAGATATGTGAGCACCGTACAGTACAGAATGGAGAGGATCGTAGACGAGAGGAGCTATCTGGACATTTGTCACGAGTACAGTCCAAGGGATTACAGATACCTGTTGTTCCTCTACAACGATATAGATATATTTACACACAGGGATGCAAAGGAGATAAATCTTGCCAGAGATATCGCACTCTGCCCTGAGGTGAGCTACAGGGTGAGACAGGAAGCGCTTACCCATATGGTTGAGTATTATCATGAGAATTTCGATGCGGACATTCTCGGAAAATATTTGTCCAAGATAGATCTGGATTACGTGGATCCTTCATATGCTTCCAGGATAAATACATATTATATAGCTCTGGATATGTATGAGAATGCATTTGAGGGAATGTACAGATTTGGCTATGTGGATGTGGATATAGATGAGCTGATCAAGATAGCCGAGTTTGGAATCGATGACAAGAGATACGATGAGAGCAGGCTGCTCATATCCATATGCGTGTATATATACAGGAGAGGGTACGCCGGACAGAAGATACTGTCATATCTCATCAACAATTACAACGGATCACTCGAGGAGATGGCAAATCTCTTCAAGTCGGTCAATTCAAATTACAGAAATATTGATATGCTGTCTGAGAACATACTCGCACAGATGATGTTCGCGGACGGATATATAGAGTCCATATACGATATATTTGAGGTGTACTATCGCGGCCGCAGCCGAGGCATGGTGGTGAAAGCTTTCCTCAGATATTGCGCGCACCAGTATTTTATAAAGGATCAGAAGATCCCTTCATATATAATGGAGGATCTGTACAAGGAGATCGCCAAGGGCAATATAAAGGACGAGATATCCAGAATGAGCCTGCTGTATTATTTTAGCAACCGAAGTGGACGATACACTGAGGAGCAGCAGGAATGGATCAAGGCAAATGTAAAACAGTTTATAGAATACAGCAAGATACTTCCGTTCTTCAGAAAATTTGAGTCGATCGTAAAGCTGCCAGGGGATATGAGATTCAAGACATATGTCATATTCAAGGGTGAAAGCGGAAAGCAGGTATGGGTCAGCTACAGCTTTGGACAGGAGAGCAGCAGTATGGCAAACTACAAATCCGAGAGGATGAATGAGATAATTCCGGGAGTGTATGTTAAGGAAGTTGTCGTATTCCACGGAGAGTCGCTTGTCTACTCCATCGATGGAGTGGTTGGAACTTCAGTCGTGGTTGAGAGCGACATACTCAAAAATGAGACATTCCATAAGGATGGAAGCAGCAGCTTTGAACTTATCAATAGCATGCTGGTTAGCCAGGAGACAAGAAATGACCATGAGCTCATACAGGCAATGGACACATATCTGTACAACAGCCATTTCTTCGACGCCAATTTGATGTTGCTTTAACTTTTTGATTTTTCACAAGGAGGGGCATAATTTATGTCTGACACACAGTTATATCTGGGTCTGGATCTTGACCCGGAATATACACAGCTTAGTTATTATAATGTTGACACGCGGGAGCCGGAATCGGTGTACCACAAGGAGGCGAGGGATACATATATGCTCCCTAACATCATGTTCTACAGCGCGTACAACAAAAAGTCGGATGACGGACAGAGTGAAGCTTACAAGTTCATAGATCTGGCTGGCTGGTGTGCAGGGGCGAAGGCTTCAGCCTGCAGGTTCGAGGAAAATGGAACGGTTGTGGATCAGGTGTATGAGCGTACCCTGAGAAATGAGAATATAGAAGTTGCGGGGCGTAATTATAAGGCGGGAGATCTTCTTGTGAAGATGATGATACTGCATATAAGACAGTTTACCGAGCAGTTTGAGGGTTTTGTGATAAAGAAACTGACAGTCACAGTGGCTGACACAGATCCGCGCATCATAGCTGCAGTCAGAGGACTTAAGTCGGCACTCCGTCTGACCCATGACCAGTTTAATATAGTGAGCCATCTGGACAGTGGCCTGTGCTATATATTTGCACAGCCTGAGCCGCTCAGGAATAACAGCGTGGGACTGTTTGATTTCGGCAGGAGCGGGCTGGATTTTTACAGGATAGATATGACAAGGAAATATCCTTTGATAGTGACCGTTGAGCATGTGAACTTCCATGACAGGATGAACATGAAAAGATTTGGAAAATACCATGAGGATATGGATGAGGCATTTGCGGATATAGTTAAGGAATGTATGTCACAGGTTTTTATATCCTCTGTATTCCTCACGGGAATAGGATTTGCTGACAACTGGATGAAGCAGTCGGCGGCGGTCCTGTGTCAGGGCAGAAGGGTATTTGTTGGACAGAATATATATACAAAGGGTGCATGTTACAGATCGCTTGGCGGTGTGTACACGGAGGCGCTCAGCAGATATTTTATAGATACGGAGCAGACGGTCAAGACAAATATCGGAATAAATCTCATGGATGAGAAGAAGACGTTCTGGCCGATAGCATACGGCGGGCTTGAGTGGTTCAACACCCGCGGAAGCATAGAGGTATTCCTCGACAACACAAGAAGGATACAGATCGTATACCAGGATATACTGACTGAGGAAGAATGGCGGGAGACTGTGGAGATATACGGACTTCCGGCGAGACCAAAGAAGACGGCAAAGCTGTCGATATCCGTGGAGTATTATGGTGCGGATAAGGGCGCGATAGTCATCCGTGATCTTGGATTTGGAAGTTTGTATCCTACCACAAATAAGATATACAGAAAAGAATTTGATATAGGAGCCATCAGGAGAAAGCATGCGGAGAAGCTTGAGGCGGCGCGAAGGGAAGAGGAGCTCAGGATACGCATGGGTGACACCGAGGAACTGAGAGGCGAAGATCCGGCGGTGGAGCATGGTAATGCAAAGACGGTGGAAGCCGAGCCGGAGGTACATGAAGAGCCTGTGGTATATTACGGAACAGCGTCACCTGTGGAGCCGGAGACTGTGGAAGAGCCGGATGATTTCGGAACAGAAGCAGAGGATGTTGTGGAAGAGATTGACGACGATGCGGCGGATATGACGGAGGCTGAAGAGTTAGAAGATGATGCGGTCTCTGATCCTGAGAACATTTCAGATGAAATTGA
>OBLG01000202.1_pt1 | contig 75846 bp, 75 predicted proteins | sample 1517451 | NCBI WGS metagenome assembly OBLG01 (sample SAMN04571694, study PRJEB22368) | human gut metagenome | biome: human gut; material: stool | host: Homo sapiens | place: Luxembourg | collected 2012-06-29
TTGTTAATGAAAAAGAACCTAGTAATTTAACTAAGTTTCTTATAGAAAAAGAATAAAATTAGATGATTGAACATCTAATTTTTTATTAATCATAATAGTTATAATAATATCCATTACTATAATTAGATTCATCTATTGCTTCAGTAAATGCAACTGAAAATATAATAACAGAAATTAATATAATGAACAATGCAATAGATGAGATAATTATACCCGCAGTTGATAAACCTTTACCAGTATTAGTTTCTTTTACTTTCTTAAGCCCTAGTATTGAGAATATTAAACCTAATAATGGTACAAAGAACGATAATATGAAACCTGCTGTTGCCATTCCATTTGAAGTACCATTGTTGTTATTACTTACTGCTGTATTTTGACCAGTTGAAACACCACATTTTGGACATATTACTGCCTCATCTACTACTTCGTTCCCACAATTTGAACAAAACTTTGACATACTACACCTCCTATTTTTTTGATAAAGCACACTCCCTATGTTATGCTAAATTAATTATATCATAATTATTTTTATTTGAAAATCATTTTTAACTAATTATTCTCAATGTAATTAATTACTTTTTCAACAGTATTGTTGAAATTACTATAGTCTGTTTCAAACCATACTACTGGTAGTTGGTGATTAAAAAATGTATACTGCCTTTTGGCATAATGCCTTGAATTTTGTTTTATTTTGTCTATGGCTTCTTCAAGTGATATATTACCATCAAAGTATGAATATATTTCTCTATAACCAATGGCATTAAGTAATGGTTTAGTTCTGATATTCTTATCATAAAAAACTTTTACTTCATTAAGTAAACCTTCTTTAATCATAATATCCACTCTATTATTTATTTTATCATATAATATTCTTCTATCGGTTGTTAAACCGATAAATATAGCATCATATAGTAATTTATTAGTAGTATTGGTATTAATAGATTTATTATTTTCTTTATAGTAATTAAGGGCTCTTATTAATCTGCGACGATTATTTTTATCTATTACTATATCTTTATCTACTTCTAGTAATTTATTATATAATTCTTCATCAGTTAGATTATCATATGTATTAGTTTCTTTTTCTTCAGTTAATTTATAATCATAGAGAGCTGCTTTTATATATAGACCTGTACCTCCTACTAGAATGGGAGTTTTTCCTCTACCCTGGACTTCTTTGATTAATTTACGACAATCTTTTTGGTAATGATAAATAGTATATTCTTCATCTACCTCTTTTATATCAAATAGATGATGAGGAATATCTTCTTTTTCCTCTTCAGTTACTTTAGCACTTCCGATATCTAATCCTTTATATACTTGAACAGCATCAGCATTTATTATTTCACCATTATATCTTTTAGCTAATTCTATACTTAATTTGGTTTTGCCTACCGCAGTAGGTCCTGTTATAACAATTACTTTATTCATAGATTACTCCTTTTTGTAAGATTAATATATCATAGATAACATAAAAAGACAAGATTATTTGATTCTTGTCTTAGTCTTATATGAATACTCTTCTTTACTTCTTATACCTAATTCTATTTCCTTTAATTCATTAGCTTTAGCAAGTTCTATAGTAAGTGCCTTAAGTACATTAATATTACTATTAAACTCTTTTAAAGTATATTTTAATCCCTCTGTATTTCTTAATGAAGCACTTAAGGCTCTCATTGCATCTGTTTCATAAGACATAGTATCACTCCTTAGTGCCATATATTCTAACACATGTACAACTTAGTGTCAAATATTACTATTTAGTTATACTGTTTTTATTATTAGTTAATTTTTTATAATTTGCTCTAGATACACCAAAAATACTGTTAAATCTTCCATTCTGTAAGACCAAAGTATCATTATTTGATTCAACAAAGTCTTTTCTTTCTTTTATTTCATCAAGTGTTAAAGTTAATATTGAAGCACTTTTAACTACATATGGTAATACTCCTAGTGATTCTAAATATGGTAATACATTTTTTAAATGTTCTACATTCTTATTAATAATTAACGGTGTTAAATATGCTTGTCCATAATTTTCTTTTATATAATTAATTGATTTTTCTATCTCTTCTGTTGCCTTTAAAAATATGCTACCAGTGATTGGTATATTATTCTTTTTACATACCTCAATTATTTTCTCTACCTCTTCAGCGGTTTTATAAAATACACTACCGGTGATTGATATATTATTTTCTCTACATACCTCAATTATTTTTTCTATCTCTTCGGATGTCTTTAAAAATACACTACCAGTGATTGGTATATTATTCTCTATGCATACTTTAATTATTTTTTCTATATCTTCTGCTGTTTTATAAAATACACTGCTGGTGATTGGTATATTATTCTCTATGCATACTTTAATTATTTTTTTTATATCTTTTGATGTCTTTAAAAATATGTTACCAGTGATTGGTATATTATTTTCTTTACATACTTTAATTATTTTTTCTATCTCTTCGGATGTCTTTAAAAATACACTACCAGTGATTGGTATATTATTTTCTCTACACACTTTAATTATATTTTCTATCTCTTCGGCTGTCTTTAAAAATACATTACCGGTTACCGGTATATTATTTTTTTTACACACTTTAATTATTTTTTCTATATCTTCAGCTGTTTTATGAAATACACTACTAGTGATTGGTATATTATTTTTTCTACATACTTCAATTATTTTTTCTATCTCTTCTGCCGTTTTATGAAATACACTACCGGTGATTGATATATTATTTTCTTTACATACTTTAATTATTTTTTCTATCTCTTCTGCCGTTTTATGAAATACGCTACCGGTAATTGGTATATTATTTTCTCTGCATACTTTAATTATTCTTTCTATTTCTTCAGATGTTTTCTTAAATACACTACTGGTGATTGGTATATTATTTTTATTGCATACTTTAATTATCCTTTTTATTTCATCCATACTATTTCTTGATATGGCTGCTGATATTACTAATGATTTATCGTTAAACAGTCCTTCTATTTGTTTTATTCTATCAATAGAAGTACTTAGTATTGATGTTATTCTATTTATATATTCTATACCATAGTTATTTAATACATAATTATATGTTTCTTTTAAATTTTTGGGATTAGTATTTAATATGTGCAATGTTGTTTCTATATTGCCTGTATTTATTTTTGTTGTTATTAAAAATTCATAGTTTTCTTTGATGTTATTAACAGCCTTATACATAATACTAGGACATTTTTCTATATTTCTAGCATTAATGTGTAATTCTTTTACCAAATAATTTAGAGTTTTATCTATATCTTGATATTCACCATATTCTAGTATGTTATTATTTTTATTAATAACTTTTGTAGCATCTATACCATATTTTTTTAACAAACTTTCTAATGTATAAGCTTCAATCATAATTACCTCCTATGAAAGTTCATCTAATAGTGAAATATCATTTTCTATTTCTTCTATATAGTTATTTCCTAATTTTTTTATTAAATTGTTTATTTTTACTCTAAATTCTTCTTTTGGACAAATAAATATTAGTACTTGCCTTTCAAAAATATCTTCAGTATCTTCAAAACCTAATGATATAAAATACTTAATGTTATCTATCACATCATCTTTTAATAAGTAAATAGAATTAATTATACTACTACCATAAATTTTTTCTATTCTATCAAAATCTATATTCATATATATTACCTTCTTTACAATATAAATATTTTTTAATTTAGAGACTATATAATAGGCTCTAAATTAACATAAAAAGACCTTAGGCTTTTTATGTAAGTAAGAGACCTAGGCTCTTACTTATACTACTCTTTTAAACATTCTTTCTATTTCATAAGTAGTAAAATGTATTATAGTAGGTCTTCCATGAGGACAATTAAATGGATTATTACACATTCTAAGTTTATTAATTATCTCTTCTTGGGCTTCTTTAGTTATTCTAGTATTAGCTTTAATACTCATTTTACAACTTACTAATTTAGCTAAATTATCATTAAACTTAGCTAAACTAAAATCTTTACCTTTATTTGTTATATCTTCAAATATTTTAGATATTATCTCTTTTTCTCTACCCTTAGTAAACCAAGTAGGATGTGATAGAATACGATATGAATTACTACCAAACTCTTCTACTTTGATATTTAAACTATCTAAAATATCAATATTTTCTTTTACTTTTATAAATTCATTATTAGGTAGTTCAATTATGATAGGTATAAGAGGCGTTATGGTATTACCACTGGGATGGGCAAGTAAATAAGAATTTCTCTCATAATTAATTCTTTCTTCAGCAGCATGCTGGTCTATTAGATAGATTCCTTTTTCATTTTCACATACTATATATGTACCTAAGGCTAGTCCAATAGGATATAATTCAGGAAGTGTGTCTTTAGGTCTTTCTTCAATATATTTTTCTTCCTCTTCAGTATCATATTCATTATTTTGTTCATAGTTAAAGTTAATTAAATTAGTTAATCTTTCTTTATCAGGATTTACTTCACTTGGTTCATTTATGATATTTCGATCTAAATTTAATGCTAGATTCTCATACTTTACTTGAGGTTCTTCTTTTACTTCTATCTTTGGTATTAATAATTTTGTTTTTATTGTATCCACAATTAATGTTGATATAAGTGTTTTTAAATCTTCAAAATTACTAAACTTAATATCTTGTTTAGAAGGATGAATATTTACATCAATTAGGGATGGATCAGTATCTATTTTAATTACCACGATTGGATATCTAGTATCTTCTTTGAAGGATGAATAAGAATCATTTATTACTTTATTTAGTACTTGATTTCTTATTACTCTTCCATTTACTAGGACAGTCATATGATTTCTTGAGGCTCTATTTACTTCAGGTAAGGAAATATAGCCTGATACATCGTAGTCGTCATTAGAACCATTTATCGCAAGCATCTTTTTAGTTATTTCTAAACCATATATTGATTTTATTACTTTAAGTAAATTACCAGACCCATCGGTATTTAATAGTTCTTTTTCGTCATTAGTTAATCTAAACTTAATACTTGGATATGATAGAGCCATTTTATTTACATATTCAGTAACTCCCGCTAGTTCAGCATATGGACTGGATAGATGTTTTAATCTGGCAGGGGTATTATAGAACATATTGGTAACTGTTATTTGTGTTCCTTTTCTGGCATCACCATTTTTATTTTCAAGTATTTTTCCACCTTTGATGTGGACAATTGTTCCTACTTCGCCTTGTGATGTCTTTAGTAGAACTTCGGATACTGCAGCAATTGATGGTAAGGCCTCACCACGGAAACCTAGAGAGTTTATGTTAAATAGATCATCATCAGTATATAGTTTACTAGTGGCATGTCTTTGAAAGGCTAAAACAGCATCATCTTTATCCATACCTATACCATTATCATTAACCACTATTTCTCTTAGGCCTGCTTCTTTTAGGTCTATTTTTATTTCAGTACTTTTGGCATCAACAGAATTTTCCACTAGTTCCTTAACTGTTGATACTACTTTTTCTACTACTTCTCCTGCTGCTATTTTATTGGATAGTAGTTCACTCATTACTTTTATTCTACTCATACTACACCTCAATCATTTTATATGGTTTTACTTTATTATCTCCACTTGCTATGTAGATAGCTATTTCTTTTCCTTCTTTATCTAGTAATAGGGACATATTCTCTTTAAAAAACTTATCTAGTACCATTCCATTTTTTACTTTAGTAAGGAGAGGCTCTTCTATTACAGTAGTTTTTATATTGGGTAGACACTCTTTAATACTAAGTAATTTATAGTTATTCTCTTCAATATCTTTTAGAGTATAAGCATCTTTTAGAGTAAATATTCCCTGTCTTGTTCTTATTAGATTTTTCATAGTACCATAGGTATTTAAACTATAGGCTATATCTCTAATTAAACTTCTTATATATGTTCCTTTACTTACTTCACATCTAATAGTAAACTCTACTGCACCATTTATATGTTTTAAGTCACTTATTAATTCTAGAGAGTATACTTCTACTTCTTTACTTGGAGGAGTTACTGGAGTGCCACTGCGGGCATACTCATATAGTTTTCTCCCTCCTACTTTGACTGCTGAATAAAGAGGTACTTCTTGGTTATATTTACCTATGTAACTTTTTAATACTTTTAGTAGTTCTTCTTTAGTTACACTGGGTATATTTCTTTTGATTTCTGTTCCAGTTATATCTAACATATCTGTTTCATAGCCTAGTATTACTTCGGCGATGTACTCTTTGGTATTACTAGTTAGGAGTTCAGATACTTTAAGAGCTCTACCTATGGGGAGTACTAATACACCTGTTGCTAGTGGGTCCAATGTTCCTGTATGACCTACTTTTTTGGTATTTAATTTTTTTGATACTATGTTTACTATATCTCTACTGGTATAGTCTTTAGGTTTATCTATGACAATTATTCCATTCATTTATACTCTTACCTACTTCTATTATTAACTTTTCTTTTAGATCTTCATAAGGCATAGCAGTTGTTATACCAGCGGCATTTACGTGGCCTCCTCCTCCAAAGATAGAGGCTATTCTACCTACATCAATATGATTACTACGAAATGATACTCTAGTTTGATTAGGGTATTTTCTTAAGAATATTGATACTTCAACGGTATCTATTTCAAGAGGAATACCTACGAGAATACCACATTCGTCTTCATCAACATTATACTTTTCCATATCTTCGGAAGTTATGAAAGAAACTGCTAGGGCATTATTATTATATAGTTCTAGATTATCTAGGGCTTTCTTCTTGATATTAAACTGGTTTATGGTAATGGTTCTTAGTACTTTCTTATATATGTCTGAAAGATCTACTAGTGAAGATAGTTCGGCGGCCATAGTAAAAGTACTAGGAAGAACATTCTTATGAGCAAAACCGCCAGTATCTGTTAGTAATCCCACTGCTAGAGGAAGAGCCAAATCTTCATCAATACTAACATTCATTTCTTTTATTAAATTATATATTATCTCGCAGCAAGCAGGATAGTCCTCTACTAGGTTTACATCTCCATACATAGTATTTGTCATATGGTGGTCAATTACTAGTTTCTTTGACACAGTATCAAGTAAATAGGCACTATTTACTCTGTCAATACTTCCAGTATCTAGTATAACTGCTGTATCATACTTTTTAGTACTCTCTTTCTTGATATCTGAATGCACTTTTAGAAAGCCAAATCTTTTAGGCAGAGTATCTAGAACGATATCTACTTCTTTACCTAATCTTTTTAATAGTATATACATGGCTATAGTACTACCTACAGCATCACCATCAGGATTATTATGACAAAGTAAAACAATATTATTGCTTACTTTAATTTCGCTAATAATATTGTTCATTACTCACCATCTTCCTTTATTTCTTCAATTATCTTTTCAATCTTATTTCCATATTCAATTGACTCATCATATACGAATGTTAATTCTGGCATCTTTCTTATTTCTACTCTACCAAATAATTTACCACGAATAAAGGAACTAGCATTATTTAATGCTTTAGTTACTTTTTCTCTATCTTTATCTATTAAATTAGTAAAATATACTTTAGCATATGATAAATCACTAGAAATATCTACTGCTGTTATGGTAACAAATTGTACATCAGTATCTTTTACTTCTTCACTTATTACTTTAGATATTTCTTCTGTTAGAATATGATTTAATCTATCTAATTTTATACTCATAATATCATTCCTATCTGTGTTTATTACTATTATTTATATTTTGATATTCTTCTGGTACATTTCCTACGCTTACAAGAAAGGCTCCTCTTTGATATCCTTCTTGGAAAGTTTGGGTTGCTTTTATATCTGAAATTCCCTCAATTTGAGGTAATTCTTGATCTTCTAATGGTATACCATAAAAGTATTCATCAAAATAGGCTTTTCTTCCTGCAGTATTTATCATGGATGCAAAGGTCTTTTCAGGCCCTGATAATCTACGAGCTTCTTTATTTCTTAATGATCTTTTAAAACGCTCTTCACTTGCTATACTATCAATATTTTTACTTATTTTTTCCATATTAATCTCCTATCTATGTTTTTTACTATTATTATTCATTAACATTGCACTCATATATCCTGTCATATAGTCATCATTCTTTTTTAATAAATTTAAATTATCTACTGGTATTCCTAAGATGCTATATTCATATTCTCCTAATGCTATAGATTCTTCTTTTGTTAATTTATCTAATTTTGCTAGTACTCTTTTTTCACCATTTATGTAGTAACCCGCAGCGTATGATTTTATTTCAGAATCATTATTTCCGGTGTTATTGTATACTTTACCATTTATCCTATCATCAGAGCCTATATTTCTATATAGAGCACTATTGCCATAGGTTTCTATTCTTTCTTTAGTTCTTGATGCTGCTGCATCATCACTTAATGTAGACATAACTTTTGACGATCTTATCGCTGCATTTTCTTTTGCTGTATATAGCCTTTTTGATCCTCTTCTTTCACTAGCAGTACGTTCATAATCTCCCATAATTTACCTCCTCATGCCTTTTGAAGTCATATTTTGATAGTCTATATCTTCTCTAAGATGTTTTCCTAGTTCATATCCCTCTCTATATGGAATACAATTTCTTATCACTTCATTTAAACTATCAAAAGCTATTTCTGAATTTTTACCATCATTAAAACCTATTACTCTTAATATCTCATTGTATTTGGTTTCTTCATCTAATTCTTCATAAGGCATTTCTTTTCTCTTTAGTCCGAATGTTTTGTTTATTTCTTGATATACTTTTGTTATGTTGTCTGTAAGTAATGGGATGCTTGTGCTACCTGTCTCTATTAGTATTCTAATATTGGTATTTCCTCTATCATAATAGCCATAATAAAAGCTTTTAATATCTCCAGAACTTATATTTTTTAATTTAGGATAAGGAACTCCAGATAATCTTGCTACTGTACCCTCCGGAGCTAATTTTCCTGTTCCATATTTAGCAAAGTTTGATTGTGCAATTCCTGCATGATGCTTATCCCACTCTGCTATTCTACTTTCAACTTCACTTATTCTTTTTCTTGTTGGAGTATTACATCTTGTTTGATTAAAGTTTTTTCTATAAAGTGTGTTGGGGTTTTCTTTCATTTTAACATTCACCTATCTTTTTATTTCCACTAGTTCATATGCTTCAATTATATCTTTTTCTTTAATATCATTAAAGTTTTCAATAGTTATTCCACACTCTAGTCCTTGTTTTACTTCTTTAGCTTGATCTTTTTCTCTTGCTAAACTACCTATAGTACTATCTATTACAACAACGCCATCTCTTATTACTCTGGCTTTGGCTCCTCTTTTTATTACTCCTGATGTTACATAAGAACCGGCAATAGTACCTACTTTAGAGAATTTAAATAGTTTTCTAACTTCGGCTTCTCCTAGTACTTTTTCTTCATATTCTGGCTCTAGTTTTCCTTTAAGGGCTGCTTCCATTTCTTCGACTACTTTGTAGATAATATCGTATAATCTAATATCAATTCCTTTATCTTTAGCTATTTCAGTTATCTTGTGATCTGGTCTAATATTAAAGCCTATGATGATAGCATTTGATGCTTCTGCTAATACAACATCACTTTCTGATATGGCACCAATACCACTTCTGATAACATTTATCTTCATGCCTTCAACATCTAACTTTAATAGTGAATTCTTTACAGCCTCTTCACTACCCTTAACATCTGCTTTTAAGATAATGTTGATTTCTTTTTCGCCAGCTTCTTTTCTGCTAAATAAATCGTTTAAAGATATTGCTCCTTTAGGTTTATTTCTTTTTTCTTTTTCGATTTCTTTTCTTTGCTCTGCAACTTTTTTAGCTTTCTTTTCACTTTCAAAAGCCATAAATTTATCTCCTGCTGATGGGCTTTCAGATAGACCAGTTATTGATACAGGCATTGATGGAAGAGCCTCTACTAGTGACTCTCCTCTATCATTTGTTAGTGTTCTAACTTTACCAGCAGATGTTCCTATTACGATTGGATCTCCTAGTCTTAAGGTACCATTTTGAATTAATATATTTGTTATTACTCCAGAGTTTTTATCTATTTTTGATTCAATAACTGTTCCGATAGCATAACGATTTGGATTGGCTTTTAATTCAGCCATTTCACTAAGTAATAGTATTCTATCTAGTAAGTCATCTATTCCTTCGCCTGTTACTGCAGAGATATTTACAAACATAGTATCTCCACCCCAAGCTTCAGGCTGAATACCATTTGCAGACATTTCAGTTAATACTCTTTCCACATTAGCAGTTGGTTTATCTATTTTATTAACCGCTACGATAATTGGAACCCCTGCTGCTTTAGCATGGTCTATTGCTTCTTTTGTTTGAGGCATTACACCATCATCTGCCGCTACTATAATGATAACGATATCAGTAATAGATGCTCCTCTGGCACGCATTTCAGTAAAGGCTGCATGACCTGGAGTATCAATAAAGGTTATTTTTTTACCATTATATTCTATTTGATAAGCTCCTATTGCTTGTGTTATTCCACCAGCTTCTCCAGAAGCAACATTTGTCTTTCTAATAGTATCAAGTAGTGTAGTTTTACCGTGGTCAACATGACCCATTATTGTTACTACTGGTGGCCTTTCTTGCAAGTCTTCTTCTTTATCTACTATTTCTAACTCTTCAAAATTTATCTCATCTCTAGTACTTTCTTTCTTTAGTACTTTGTTATAATCTCCTACTAGAATTTCGGCAGTATCAAAATCTAATGAAGCATTAATGTTCATCATCATACCTAATGACATTAATTTCTTTATTATTTCAGTAGCTGATACTCCTAGTGCTGAAGCTAGTTCTGATACAGTCATACCATCTTTGTATAAAACAATATTTTCATCGTCTTCAGTAACATTTGACTGAAGTTTTTCTTTATGTTTATACATTTCTTTTCTTTTTTCACGATAGTCATTTTTAGATGAAGTTTCTACTTTATTTTGTTTTTTCTTTTTACTAGCATTCTTTTCTTCAATTATATCATCTAGTTCTTCTTCATAATCTTCTTCAAGGTCTCCATCCTCTTCTGACTCTTCTGGTACTTCATCTTCTACTTCTTCTTCGTTTTCAAGTGAAGCCAATTCATTATCTAACATAATGATATCATCATCAGATAACATATCGTCTTCATTACTTATAGATAACTCTAATTTTTTACATAGATTAAGTATTTCACTAACACTTTTATCTACATCTAATGCATATTCAGATACACTCATCATATGTATCACCTCCTAGTGATTTTTTATTATATTTTCTATTTCTTGATATACTTCTTCAGGAATATTTACTTCAAGGACACGAGATAATATATTTTTGCTTTTAGCGGTATTTAATACTTCTATATCCTTTTTAATATATGCTCCTCTTCCTCCTAATTTTCCTGTTTGATCTACGCTTACTTTTCCTTCTTTATCTCTAACGATACGAAGTAATTCTTGCTTAGGTAACTGCTCTCTTGTTACTATACATCTTCTAAGGGGAATCTTCTTCATATGATCACCTTATTCTTCTGCTGAAGTCTCTTCAGTAGTTTCAGTATTTTCTTGTTCTTCTGGTTTAACTTCAATCTTATAATGAGTAAGACGAGAAGCTAATTTAACGTTTTGTCCTTTTTTACCAATAGCTAATGATAAGTTCTTATCATTTACTAGGGCTAAGGCTTCTTTCTTAGTTTCATCTTTTATTGATACTTTAACATCTTTTGCAGGGCTTAAAGCATTTGCTATAAACTTAACAGGATCTTTATCATATAAGATCACATCTATTTTTTCACCACTAAGTTCTTTTAATACATTGGCTATTCTTCTTCCTTTTTCACCAATTACCGCTCCTATTGGATCAACATTTGTATATTCAGTATAAACTGCTATCTTGCTTCTACTTCCAGCATCTCTAGCTACTGAGTATAACATAATTGTACCATCAGATAATTCTGGTATTTCAATTTCTAATAATCTTTTAACAAAACCATAATGACTTCTTGATAACATTATAAATGGTCCTTTAGGTCCTATCTCTAATTTAGATACATAAACCTTTACTGAAGAACCCATCTCTAATTTTTCACTTGGTATTATTTGATCTTTTGGTAAGATACCGCTGCATCTACCTAAATCAACAAAGTAATTATTTTGATCTTCACGAGATAATGTTCCAACCATTAGTTCTCCTTCTTTGTCTTGAAACTCTTCTGAAATACTTTGTTTTTCTGCTTCTTTAATTCTTTGAACAACGATTTGCTTTGCTGTACCTGCGGCTACTCTACCAAAGTTTGTAGGTATTTGAAGTTCATTACCTATAATTACTTCGCCTAGTTCGATACCCTCTACTAATTTTTGAGCATCCTCTAATGATATTTCTGTTTCCTCATTAGTTACTTCTTCTACTACAGTTCTATTAGAATATAATCTAATATCTCCAGTTACTGGATCTACTTTAGCAGTTACATTAGGCATACCTGTTTCTTTTTTATAAGCTGCTGCCATTGCTTGTTCCATAGATTCAATAACTATATTTTTGTCTACTTTCTTTTCTTCCACAATAGACTCTAGAGCTTTCATAAACTCTTTCATTTGTTTACTATTCATTTCTATCTTCCCTTCTCTTTAGTGGATACATCTAAAATGTATGACTCCTTAATTAAATCTTTTTCATCTAGTAATGGATTAATAATATTTGTTACTTCTACACATTTATCAACATCTATTATTTCATCACTGTCGATTACTATTCTTAAGAATAGATTATTATCTTCTTTCTCTAGTTTAATGCTATCTATTCTTACATCTTTTTTTTCTACTTCTTTTTCAAGTAGGTTTCTTATTTCATCTTCAATATGCATATTTCCTCCATCAAATATATATAAAAGAGTGGATTTTTATGCCACTCTTTCTCAAGACACCTATATTATAACATAGTTTTATAAGTAAATACAAGTGTTTTTTTATTATTTTGTTTCTATCTTCTTTTTTAGTTTATTTATTCTACTAAAAAGTAAAGTACATATTTTGTTTATTCTTCTATCAGTCATTTTAGTAATATGTTGATATTTATGTAATAGTTCATCAAACTCTTCACATATTCCATCTAATTTATTTAAATCATATTTTTTTAAATCTTTAATATTATCAAGTATATTATCAAAATTACTAATATTATAAAAGAATCTTCCATCACCATTTATTATTACTTCTTCATCGCTGTAATCTATTATATTTAAAGATTCACCTGTATCAAATATTTGTGCAGTGCTAATCCAATTTAGTGTTTTAAAATCTCTAATAATGCCAAAATTATTAAGGTGTCTATCTTCATTTAACATTATGTAATCTAATATAAACATATCTTCTAAAGAACTTCTGGGATCTTTTATTTCATGTTTTTCAAGTAAACTAATATATGTTTCATATGCATCATCTTTATCACAATTATTATATAGTATTTGATATGCTGATATTAATTCAGTGTTCTCATTTATAAAGCTTTCGCATTTTGATACTACTTTATCTTTAATTACCTCTAATGTATAGGTAACATGATTAAATCCTAAACGACTACTAATCATTGCTGCTAATACTTCATTAAATGGTTGTAATACTTCATTTTTATAACCACCCTTTAATAGATATCTTTTACCTGCTTCAATTATCCAAGTCTTTTTTAATCTGCCATCAGTTGTATTATTTGGCGAAATTAAACTTATTTTTGCACTAGTTTCTGTATTATTAGAAAATGTTGCATCTATAAACTCAGTATCTTTAAAATCATGTTCAAAGAAATTAATATCTTTATATTCTATTTTTGAATCATATGGTTTAATCCAATACTGATCAGATAATGATAAATCAAATGCTTTATCTAATAATTATGCTGGAGCAGAGATATTTAATTAGCTAGTAATAGAGCTAAATCATCTCTCCATAATGGAATACCTCTACATTTAAACCAATTAGATAGTATTACTTTTAAGTCTTTTTCTTTATTATAAACATTCTTTAATATTACTGGAGCAAAATCTATATTATAAATATCATAGATATCAGTAAATACTCCTAGCGAAGGCTGATAATTCGCTGATAAGACTTTAGTATTTTTATTCATAAGTATATACTTCATACTATCTTCACCTCTTGATAGTATTCTATCATACTATTTAATTTTTATCTATTACTTTAAATATTTTTTTAGTATTACACTTACATCTTTATCCATTAATGGTTTAATTATGTAATCCACATAACCATATTTAAGATACTTTTTTTCTAATGATTTATTATTCTTTGTTACCATTATTACTACTGGTATTCTTGTACCATTAACTCTTTGAATTATTTTTGTTGAACATTGTTTTAACATTTCTTCTCTAGGTATTACTTTATTTTCAGAAAACATATCATCTACCAGAACAAGATCGTAATTATTTTCAGTGATTAATTTATTTAATTTTTCTATATTATCACATAAACTTATTTCTAAATTGTATTTCTTTAATAATTCAATAATTTTTTGGTTTTCTTCAAAACTATCATTAAAAATAATTATCTTTTTTCCTGTGTACTTAATTTGATTATTAACATAGTTATCTTGAGAGCTAATATAATTATTTACATCATATTCACTTTTGATTTTTTGATCTATTGTTATTGTAATACTTATGATATTTTCTTTTTTAATGTTTATTTTTCCCTCTAATAATCTTAACATACTTAATATTACTCTATAATCAAAGTCATCTTTTTCTTCTTTTATATATATTTCTTTTTTATCTTTAATTAAATACTTTTCAAATGATAAGTCTATAAAATAACTGAACTTTAATCTGCATAAATTGCCAACAGATAAATTGGATACTTTAATATTCATCGTTTTGCTTTTAGTTCTTTCCAAAATATAGTCATTTATATATAATAATAATTGTTTTATTTTGTTTTTATCACCATATAATACTTTATTAATATCATCGCTAACATCAAAATTATATCTTACTTTATCATTGTTTATTTTTAGCATTTTTTCTAATTCATTTATCATTTCATAGGTATTATACATTTCTTCATTCAGCATATAATCACCGCTGTTAACTTTTCCTAATTCTATTAGACTAAATACTCTATCAGCAAAGCTTGTGGTGAATATTCTTAAATTTTTGACTTCTTTAATTAATTCTTCTTTAGTGGATGTTATTATTTTTTTATCATTAAAATTTACTATTTGATTTAATGGTTCGTCTAGTTCATTTTTTATATTATTCAAAGTGTTGATAGTTTCACTTTTAGATTTTTCAGCAACTCTCTTTGAGTATTCTAACTCTTCCATTAATTTAATATCAGGATTTTCTATAGTAAAATACATTAAAAATGTTATAAATGCTTCTGTTGACGACATTAATAATAGGGATGGATTTTTTGATTGTATTATCATTGTTATTACTCCTAGTAAAAGGAATATTGACATTGGCAAATATTTCTTATAAAACATCTTTCTTATGTTCGATAATAATTTATATACTATAATAATTATACATCCTAAAGAATAAAAATAAAGATAATTTATACTAGCACCATAGGTGTATACAGAATTGTTATTGTTATATAACTTTGTTGGTAATATAAATATTATAATTACACTTATTATGTAAAATAAAATTACTATTGGTGATACTTCATTTTCTTTATTATTTCTTTTGGTACTTGCAATTGTATACAAAGTAAATAGTCCAATCCATGTTAATAAATATATCTGGTACAATTTCATTTGAATAAATGATAAAACTTCATTTGTGTTGTTTAAAATAAAAACTCCTAATAATTCTATAACTAAGCCAAAAAAAGATGTTATTATTAATAATGAGTATATTTTATTTTCTAATGTTTTATAATATTTTTTACTAAAGAATACTATTAGTAATAGCAATATATAAATTATTGATGATATTGAAAAGAATATTGTACTTTTCATATGTTCACCTCTATTGTAAATTATAGCACATAATAAAAAGTAAGTATACATTTTTAGCAATTATGTCTTACTTTTTACCAATTTTTATTTTTTTGCATTTATTTTTTTCATTATTATCTTGAACTACTGGTTCATTGTGATTCTTATCATAGTTCTCTACTCTAGTAAAATCTATTTTACCTGCACCTGTTTTTGGTAGCTCATCTACAAAAATTATATCATATAGGCTTGAGTTTCCTATAATTTTTTTGTTACACCATTCTAATAGTTTTTGCCTATTTTCTGTTGTGTTTTCTTTTAATACTGCATATAAAATTGGTACATAACTCTCTCCCTTTACTAGACTTTCTCTTTTTACTACAACGCATTCTTTTACAAGGCCACTATCAGTAACAATTTTAGTTATATGATTTGGATATACTTTCCAACCATATCTGTTAAATATTCTTTTAATTCTATCTGTTATCACAAGGTTTCTATCTTCCCTTATATATCCAATATCGCCAGTATGTATCCAATATTTTCCATCATCATGAAGTCTAATTAATAAATCGTTTTCTTCTTTATGTTCTTCACCTACATACCCTAAAATTTTTATTGGTAATTGATAACATATCTCACCAGTTGTAAAACTATTATTCATACCAGTAGATACTATTTTTAATTCACCATTTTTATCTTTTTGATAATATACTCTACATAACTCGTCTGCAGTGTGTGTATTATCATTATATTCTTTATTTATATCAACCTTAAATATTCCAACTTGGTATTCAGGAAGTGGTCTACCTACTGTAAATAAATCACCAGTTGAATTATATGTTCCTACACCGCATATCTCAGTAAGTCCTATGCCTTCTCTAACAGTTACCTTTGAACCACTTTCTTTTAGTTTTTGATTCGTTTTTATTTCATCGTTGCATTCTAAATGCTCTCCACCCGCCACAGCACTCTTTATATATGATAGGTCTATTTTTTTATCATAAGCAATTAATTGTTTCCAATGTACAGGTCCTGCAAGTACATGATTTGGTCTATACTTTTTTAATTGTTTTACGAATAACTTTGGCTCTGGATTTGGTTCTAGGCATAATTTTAATTTTAATGATAAAGCTAAATGTATATCACAAATACCATATGCTAAATGTGGGGGTATAATATCTAGGAATGTCTCATTGTCATTAAAACTAACATCAAAAACACTGTATTTATTCATAATTTCATGCTGATAAACTACATTATTTAACATTTCATTACTTATTCCAACTTGCTTTGGAATACCTGTTGAGCCACCTGTTCCTATTTCAATTATTTTTTTATTTGAAATATCGGCAGTATCTTCCTCTATCTTTTTTGCCCTTTTTTTGCCTTTAGATATAAATTCACTATATGTAATACATTCTTTATTAGTACTTAGTTTTTGAATTTTACCTGTTAATTTCATTGCTAATGGAAGAGAATCAAATGGTGATGTTATTACTATTTTTTTATTATCAATTTTTCCAAGTATTTTAGTATAAAATCTATCATAACAAAATAATAATTTTGGATTCAACCTTGCAATAATACTATCATAGTTTTCATCATTGAATGGATTTAATATATTTAATGTTATTCCCATTTTTGCCGCTCCATACATTAAAAATATGAACTCTGGTGTGGCAAGGGTAAGAGCCATTATGCTATCTCCTTTTTTTATTCCATATTCACTTAATGATTGCATAACTATATTCATATTGTCTAAAAGTTCCTTAAATGTATATTTTCTTCCTAAATAATCTATTGCAATTCTATCTTTTGCATCATGGTTTTTACTAACTATATAATCATAGATATTTAAACTAATTTGGTTATTCTCCATATTTTCCCTCTTTGCCGATATTATACTATTTGGTAATATTTTTGTCAATTATGTTTTAGTTTTATGTAAAAATAGTTCTAGTTTTATGTAAAAAATAGTACCTATTTTTTATGGTACTACTTTCTTATTTATTATCTATTACTTTCTCTAGGAATATTTTATCTTTAAATGCTCCTCTTTTAATACTTTTAGTATTGGCTATATTTATTATTTCTTCTAGAGTGGTATGTTCTAATTCTCCTAGTGCTTTTATTACTTCAAGCATATCCGCCAATTCTTCTACTCTTTCACTACCATTTGCCTCTAGTACTTCTTGATATTCTTCATTTAATTTCTTTTCTAATTCTTTCTTATACTCTTCATCTGATAATATTCTAGTAATAGGTTCTTCACCTTTTTCCTTTATTATATTAGGAATATTATCTCTAACTAATTTATTATATATTCTTTCCATATTTTTCCTCCTTATATTTTTTCTTCCATACAATTTCTTAATAAAATTAGTAGCTTATTTTTATAATCTTCATTATTCTCATTCATCAAATAAAAATGACAATAACTATTAATTAAGCACCACCTTAATTTTTCTATATCAAACTTTTCTTTTTCAGAATAACCCTTTAGAAATGTTTGGATATCCTCCATGGTATCCATAAACTTTTGTCCTGGTCTTAGAGTGCAAGCCCATGCTATATCTTGCTCTCGTAGTCCTATGCCACTATACTCCCAATCTATTACACCATTAATATCATTATTTAACCATAAAACATTTGCGTAGTGAAAATCCCCATGAATAAATGTCGTTAATTCTTTTTTAAAGTCATTATCTTCAAGAAACTTTATATATTCTTTTATATTGTTTTCTTTTGATAATGTTGTATACATTGTTTTATTCGGGTAACTATTTATTGCTCTCTGTTTAGCTATCTTCTGATTACTAATTGGAATTCTATGAATTATTGCTAATTCTTGACCATATTTATATAATAATTCCTTTCTTAAATTATCATTCTTGATTAGTATATCTGATAGTCTTTCTCCTTCTATCTTTGATAATACTATATATTGTTTATTATTATAAATGCCACTTTCATATATGTTTGGTATTTTTGAATAATAACTATTATTTTTTAGATAATTTAAGTTTTTTATTTCAGTAGCAAAATCACACACTTTGCTTCTTTCGATTTTTATAAAAACATTTCTTGCATCTTTGCCAATTTTGCATAAGCATTCAACCACATCATTTCCTGCTGGTGGATAACTTATAATTTCTTTAATTTCTATGTTTTTATATTTTATATCAAATGGATTTGTAATTAAATCACGATATTTTTCATAAATTTTACTCATATTTTTTTTGCCTCTTAATATTTTACATTATTCATAGTTACCCGTTTTTCAAAATCGTTGTATGATATTTTATAGTTCTTTCCTTCAGCATTATAAAAACCAATGTGTGTTAATGCATTTTTTGATTTTTCATTTCTTGGATTTATTGTTAAATAGACATTTTTACTTTTTTCCTTATTGCAATTGTCTAACACTACATTTATCATTTTCTTAAGGTTGTTGTTTGCTGATTGATATTCTTTTTTTATTTGAACTTCTGATAAATATAACCCTTTTTTATCATACATAAATGATATAAATCCAATAATTTTTTTATTCTCATAAAATACTGCTATAAAGTAATCTTTTGTAGTAAAAATCATATTAGTCCAATTATTATATGCAGTTATTGTATTAACTTTTTTCAGTTCATCTTTACTAAGTTTTTCTCTAATAGCATAATTTTCAATAATAATTTTATAAATTTTTTTATATGTTTCAGGTGGTATTTTGTTTTCTTCATACTATTACTAAATATTTTATAATTCATTATTAAACTCCTAAGTTAATATATTTACACTTACCTACATTCAAATATTTCACTTTCATTTTAATTATATTTTTATTTCATTACATTGTCAATGATTTATATATATAAATTATTAAATTAATAGACCTTAGGCTATTAATTTCTTTTTGAAGACCTTAGGCTTCAAAAATAGTGAGAGACTACAGGCTCGAACTAACATAAAATTACCATTTGCATTTTTTATAATTATGTAGTATAATTTTATGCAGTGGTTATTCTTTAAAATTTTTTATTTTATTTAGTTTTATTTTATTTAACGAAGAAAAAATTATGAAAGGAGAATTTAATGAATACAAAAATTATTCCTCTTGGAGGACTTGGGGAAGTTGGTAAGAATATGTATGTAGTTATGCATAATTCTGAGATTATTATCGTAGATTCTGGTGTAATGTTTCCTGATGACGAACTTCTTGGAATTGACTACGTTATTCCCGACTATACCTTTTTAAAAGAAAATGAAAATAAAATTAAAGCTTTAGTTATTACTCATGGACATGAAGATCATATTGGTAGTATTCCATTTCTTTTACAGACTGTGGATATTCCTAAAATATATGCCCCTAGTAACGCTAAAGAACTTATTGATAAAAAATTAGAAGAAAGAAATATTATATATAAAAATTTATTTGTTTATGATGAAAATACTGTTATTAAAACTAAATATTTTAATATTGAATTTTTTAGAACAACACACTCGATACCAGACTCTCATGGAGTAGTTATTCATACTCCTGATGGTACTATTGTTATGACGGGAGACTTTAAATTTGATATGACTCCGATTGGTCCTATGTCTAATTTACATAAGATGGCTAAGATTGGTGAAAAAGGGGTTAGTGTACTTATGAGTGATTCTACTAATGCACTAGTACCTGGAGTATCACTTAGTGAATCGGTAGTTGATGAGAATTTAGGTGAAATATTTTCTTCTTGTAAAGATAGTAGAATTATTTTAGCTACTTTTGCCTCAAATGTTTATAGAATTAAGCATATTATGGAAACTTGTAAAAAGAATAAAAGAAAAGTTGCTCTATTTGGTAGAAGTATGGAAAATATGGTTGATGTAGCTTTGAAATGTGGTTACTTTAAGGATAAGGATATTGTTATTACTGCTGAAGAGGCTAATCATATGAAGCCTAATGAAGTGTGTCTATTATGTACTGGTAGCCAGGGTGAACCACTAGCGGCTTTATCAAGAATTGCTTCAGGAACACATAGACAAATTACTCTTATGCCTGATGATGTAGTTATATTTTCTTCATCTCCTATTCCGGGTAATGGAGCATCTGTATCTAAAACGATTAACAAACTTTATAAAAAAGGAGTTAAAGTATTTACTAATGCTATGAGTGAGATTCACTCTTCAGGGCATGCTAATCAAGAAGAACTTAAACTTATGATTAGATTATTTAAACCTAGATATTTTGTTCCTTACCACGGTGAATTTAGAATGCTTAAGATACATGCTGACTTAGGTGTTATGTGCGGAGTTAATAAAAATAATACTTTCGTACTAGAAAATGGTGATGTACTTAATCTTCGTAAGGGAGTTGTTACTCCTGGGGGTAAGGTACAAGCTGGTGAAGTATATGTAGATGGCTCTAGAATTGGTGAAGTTGGTAGTGCTGTTATTAAAGATAGAATTCTTATGAGTAATAATGGTATCTTAGTTATTATTGCTAATATTGATACTGAGAATAAGGTTCTACTAGGAACCCCTGCAGTTACCACTAGAGGGTATATTCTTGTTAATGAAAATGAAGATTTAATTAGAGATATTCAGTCTATATCACAAGGTATTATTAATAAGTGTTTAAAGAGTAAGTACTTTAATTATAATGATATGAAGAGTGAAATAATTAATGGTTTAATCCCATTTCTTTCTGATAAGACTGGTAGAGTACCTATTATTCTTCCTATTGTTATGGATGTTAAGACTAAAAAGGAAAATTAATAAAAAAATAACTATTATTAAACTTAAGCCCAATAGCTAGTTAGTTTATAAATAGTTATTTTTATTTTATCTAATACTGAAACTATTATTTATAGTTAAAATACTATACATAAATAGAACATCTTGATCATTAAAGTCTATATACTTATTTAATATTTTTGAAGAAATATATCTAATATCAATAACAGTTATCTTCTTATAACCCTCTATTAGTAAAGGAATTAAACTACTACCATAAGAATCACGAAAGACTATTAATTCTTTATCACTGCTGGTATTATTATTAATTATATCTATTATAGGTACTGCTCCTGATAGATAGATGTCATACTTATCTAGAGAATTTATTTTAGTATAGTCATAAATATCTGTATATTTTTTAGTTTCATAATTATACACACTACTATTAAGAGTAGATGGATTAGATATAGTTTTTATAGTATCAATATCTTTAGTTACTGATAATCTGCCAGCATAACTACCCTTAAAAGTAGTAATAGTATTTACAACATTATTATTATTAGTTATATCAAAATTCATTTGATTAGCAATAGTATTTGCAACATTAAATAAATCTTCCTCTTTCCAATGAGTATCAGTCTTATAATAATTATCAAGAGTTAATTTATCAAATATATTTATATAATTAAGATTTGTTAAATTACTTTTCATCATATCTTGTAATTTATTATAATCAAGTTTTAAATTACCATTATTAACAAAATAATTTTTATCAGGTATAATAGTATAATAAATATTACTATTATCATTCAAATATGTATCTTTTATATAATTAATCTTATTAGTTAAATTATTAATAGAATTACTATTTAAAGGAAATATTTCTTCAATAATATAATCATCATACAAATATAAATTATTATATTCACCTTTAGTAGATAATTCTATATCTATTTTAATTTTTCTAAAAGCATCTCTTTCTACAAATTGATCTGTAACATAGGAATCAAACTTCTTAAAATAAGTACCATCAAACAAACTTTTAGTAGTTAATTCTGGCATAGTAGCAAGTTTTCTTCTTTCTGCTACTGAAATATCAGTATCTTCTTTTATAACATTGATCAAAAATAAAGAAATTACAGTAAAAAGAAATATTATAGTTACAACTATATCTTTAATTTTATCGTTCATGTATAACCTCCTTAAAATCTAAAATATAAAAATGGATTATATGAATTATCTATCAAATAAGAAGTAACAACTACTAATATGACTACTATTAAGATTGGTTCTAAAATATTAATTATGTTATTTACATATTTATTTTTTCTTAATTTATCTATTAATATTTTAATAAATGGTGTAGAACCAAGTAAAGCAATAATTAATACTGGTAAATAACTCTTTAAATAATGAAGTGTATAGTCATTAACAAAAGCTTCTCCATTCATACCAAATAACCCTTTAATATTAGTCAAAGCCACCGACATATTGTCAGAATTAAATATAATAAATAATATCATAACAATAAATAATACATATATTCTTCTTATAAAAGAAGGTAATTTTTCCATAAATTTATTAAGGAATATTTTTTCTATTATAAGAATAATTCCAAACAATAATCCCCATATTAAAAAAGTCCAATTAGCACCATGCCATATTCCAGTTAATAACCATACTATTAAAATATTTCTTATTTGTTTATATTTACCTTCCCTATTACCACCAAGGGGAATATAAATATAATCTTTAAACCATGTACTAAGAGAGATGTGCCATCTTCTCCAAAATTCAGTTATACTTTTTGATATATATGGGTAATTAAAGTTTTCAGGAAAATGAAATCCAAATATTCTTCCAAGACCAATAGCCATATCACTATAAGCAGAAAAATCAAAATACAACTGAAGCATATAACTTATGCCAAATATCCAAAAGAAAACTACTGTTTCTTCAGAAGTAGCAGAAGCTTTACTACAAAGTTCTCCTAAAGCATTAGCTATCAATACTTTTTTAGCAAGTCCAATAGAAAATCTTCTTATGCCATATGCAAAATTATTAAAACTATGCGTTCTATTATCAAGTTCTTTTTCTACTGTCTGATATCTAACAATAGGCCCTGCGACTAACTGTGGAAATAAGGATACATAAGTAGCTAACTTTATAATATTTTTTTGAACATTAACTTTACCATTATATACATCAATAATATAACTTATAATTTGAAATGTATAAAATGATATTCCTATTGGTAATGCAATATTTAATAATTTAATATTAGCATTAGATATATCATTAATAGTTTGTATAATAAAATCAGTATATTTAAATATTATTAATAATAATACATGTATAAATAAAGTTATTATTAATATATTTTTGCTTTGATTTTTATATTTATCAATTAAAATAGCTCCTATATAAGCAATAATAATTTCTGCAATCATTAAAAAAACATACTTAGGTTCTCCATAAAAATAAAACAATAAAGAAGCAATTAATAAAATAATATTTTTATATTTTTTAGGTGTTATAAAATATATAATTATTAACGCTGGTAAAAAATAATACAAAAAACTAATACTAGTAAATAACATTTTATCCTCCTCTTAAAAAGGCACCTTTAAAGGTGCTTCTTTACTCTTCTGCTGGCATTTCTGGTGGAAGTTCTATATTTTCTTCATCATTCGATTTTTCTAATTCTTTTCCAATATTATTATTTACATATTTTTTAAAATCATCATATACTGCCTTAGCAATATCTTTATCGGTCATTACAGAGAATATTACATTACCACTATTAGTAATATATAATTGTTCTGCAGAAACACAAATCCAACGTCTCATATCAATATTATCTAGCATCTCTTGCTTAATTTTTTCTACATCTGCATTATCTTTAACCTTAACAACAGCCACTGAATAAGCTTGTGCTGTCATCATTGGTACTGATACAACAATTGATTCAATATTATCATTTGATGTTAATCCTGTATAACTAGTAACTTCATCAATATTTTTTACATCTATTTTCATAGTTTCAAGTTCCGGTAAAACATTTTTATTATCTTTATTTATTGAATTAATCATTTTGATAATATCTTTAGTTGTCTCAAGACTACTTGTATTTTCCTTTCCTGATACTAATATAATTACTCCGAAAGTAATAACCGCTAGTAATATTAAAGCTATTACTAAAATATTTTGTTTTTTCTTCATTTCTTCCTCCTATTTATATCTTGATTATACCATATTAAAAATATTAAGTAAATGTATTTTTACTCATTAATTTCGATTTAATTTTTAAAAGGCTTTATGTTTCCTTAATCATTAGTAGAATATATAATTACGATATTTTATTTTTGTTTTTGTCATAATATGACAATATTTGACAAAGTAAGATACAACATTAATCTGACTTTACATTTGATGTGTAAATCAAAACTAGAATATATTATAGTCCTAATTTCAATATTTATTATTTTTCCTTAGATATATTATATATTTCATTAACAAACCTACTACGATGTAATGGATTTCTATTTACTAATAAATATACATTATGTTTGGTTCTAGTTAAAGCTACATAAAATAATCTACGTTCTTCTGCAAATGGTATTTTTTCTTGATACCAATGATTATTAAATATTTCTATCATCCAAAAATTTCCTTTTACCATTGGAAAATCCTCATCTAAACCTATGATTATAACTTCATCACTAGTTAGTCCCTTAGACTTATGAATAGTCATACCATCTATATCAACATCAGAGCCTTCAAATATTATTTTTGTGCCCATTCCATCTTTTAGACTTGGGTCATCATAAATTTTTTTAATAATATTATTAGTTCTACCAAGAATCATTATGTGAGAATCTTTATTATTTTCATGTATTTTAATAATCAGTTCCTTTAATTTTTGATACTCTTCTTTATCATCAAACATTATATACTTAATTGGTGAACTATTTTCTTTGGTGGAAATTAATTCTTTAGGTATCTGCTGGTGATTTTCCATGATAAATTTACTGGTATATTCAATTAGTTTTTTGCTATTACGATAAACTTTTGATATTCTCAAATATTTAGCAGTTGGAAAATATATAGAAAAATTATATATGTATTCTATTTTAGAACCGGCGAATGAAAATATTGTCTGCCAGTCATCTCCTACTGCTACTACTTTGGCAGCATTTTTATCTGATACTTGTTTAGCTAAAATGTATCTATCTTCTGATATATCCTGATACTCATCAATTATTAGGTATTCAAAGTTTAGATTTTCCGTATTTTTTATGACACTAATATATTTGTTAGCATAATAAATCATATCACTAAAATCAAAGCCATAGTTTTCACTATTATAAAGTTTTGATTGATAATATATATAGAAATCATTAATAAATTTATATTGAATTTCAGCAGCAGTCTTCTCACTAGCTTGTAGTTTTGAAATATAATCATTTATTATTTCTTGATAATTATTTCTATTAACTGATGATTTTATTCTTTCGATTACTGAATAAACAAAATTTCTAAAACGGAAAAATTGTGAAGACTCATTTTGATCTAACATAAAATTAAATAGTTCTAGGTCTGACTTTTCTTTTAAAGCGAAGCCTAATTTTATTAATTCCTCTTTTAGTTTTTCTATCATATCCTCACCTTTTTGATAATCAAGAGCAATAAACTTAGTATGATGCTTGGCATGATAGTATTCTTTCATTCTTTTAATTTTGTTGTATCTTGATAGTTCATTATCTTCATATGTTGATAGACCAAAATATTCTATATATACTGGCTGACCATGTAATGATAAGGTAAAGTCAGGATGATAACTTCTTCGCTCAGGCATTAAATTTTCATATATTTTTTCATATTCATAGTCAATATTATTTCTAAATAAAAAATTGGCTATTAATGCTTCTCCCTTGGATTTTACTAGTTCACCTTTTATGGTATAAATCACTTCTTTATTCAGAGCCATTTCTATACCATCTTCAATCCACCGATGTAAATCTATTTTATCTTGTAATTCATTTTGTTTGTAACTTTCAAAATACTCATTAAATGTCTGATACTTATCATAATTTTCTTTAAAATATTTACCAAAGGCTCTACTGTGAGCTACTGTTTCAATAGTAAAAACATTAATTAGGTCTTTTAATCTTTCTTTGTCTGGGAAGATTTCTTCTTTAAAGAATTTTAAAAATATTTGATTTTTTAAATTTGAATCTACGACATAGCATTTATGTTCTTTAAATATTTCTCTAATATACATAAAACCAAGCGAATGGAATGTTGTTACTCTAGCAGGTATTCCAAAATCTATAACTATTCTTTTTTCTAATTCTTGAGTAGCCTTCTTTGTATAACTCATCACTAATATTTTTGATGGATTTACTTTTTTGATGTCTACAAGAAATTTTACTTTGGAAGCCATTGTTGTTGTTTTACCAGTACCCGCTCCTGCAAGAATAAGGGAGTATTCTTCATCTGATAAAATTGCTTTTATCTGCTCTTCATCTAAGTGAATTTCTGGATCTATATCATTATACATGGTGTCAAAATATTCTTTGTATTTAATATATTCTTTATCTAATACTTTATTATTGTAGTTATCTAAATTAAAATTAACTGGAATTATATCAGGAATGGTGTTTTTTATATTTTCAAAAAGATAGTTTGAAATATACTCTTCTTTCTGTAATTTATTTAAAAAATCTTCTCTTAATTTTGATACTTCCATATTGATACACTTCCTCTATTGTAATTATAACATAGGTAATTAAATTTTTGATATATTAATTGTAAAAATGTTGTAATTACTTAATTTAAGATTGTTCATTATGAAGACCTTAGGCTTCATAATGCCCCGAAAGACTATAGGCTTAAGGGGAAATATAAAGAAAAAGAAAATATATTGTTATATACTTTCTATATGGACATTATCCTACGATTAATATTTGACCTATATTTAATAGATTTGAACTAAGATTATTTAGTTCTTTTAGTCTATTTACTGTTGTATTATACTTTTTAGCTATAGAATATAGAGAATCACCTGATTTGACTGTATATGTTGTTTCCCTTGAAGTACCTAATGGTATTCTTAGTACCTGACCTATTTGGAGATTATTGGTAGTTAGATTATTGGCTCTTTTGATGGCATCTACAGTTACATTATACTGACCTGCTATCTTGTATAAGGAGTCGCCTGATTTAACGGTATAATTTACTGTATTTGATGATGGTGTTTCTGATGATGTGTTTGGTAGTTTTAGAATCTGTCCTACGGATAAAATGTTTGAAGTAAGGTTGTTTGCTCTTTTTAGTTCATCTACTGTAGTATTATATTTTTGGGCTATTTTATATAGAGAATCTCCACTTTTTACTGTGTAAGTATTTTCTAGAGTAAGAGGGCTTGGTAGCTTTAGAGTCTGGCCTATTATAAGGTTATTTGATGTTAAATTATTTAATCTTTTTATTTCATCAACAGTGGTGTTATTGTTTTGGGCTATCTTGTATAGTGAGTCACCACTTTTTACAGTATAGATATTGGTTTCTCCTTCATATACTTCTTTTGATGGTATTCTTAGAACCTGACCTATCTGGAGTGTATTTGAGGTAAGATTGTTTTCTCTTTTTAATTCTGAAACAGTTGTGCCTAGTTTATTTGCAATGCTATATAGTGAGTCACCCTTTTGTACTATGTAGGTATTGGTTATTAATCCTTCAGGTGGTGTGTATGGTACTCCTATATAGTTTGCTACTGCTGATATGACGGCTTCTGCTAGTTCTTTATAGTTTTCTTTTAGAAATTCGACATCTTTGGTATCGTCAATAAAGCCATACTCGACAATTAGTGGTTCTAGATTGCCAGTATTTCGATGTATGAAATAGTAGTCTTTTGAGGTATCACTCGGTAGTCTTCTTTGGTAATATTTTCTTGTTTCTTGTCCAGTGGCTCCTATATTATTTAGAATGTTTTTGGCTAGGGTATCTTTGTTTCTTAGGGCATAGATGACTTCGGCTCCTTCGCCGCCTCCTGAATTTACATGGTTCGATATTAGTATAACATCAGATGAGTTGCCAAACTTATTTAAAATAGTATTTACTCTATCAGTTGGAGATAATGTGGTATCTGAGTCTCTTGTTATAGCTACTGGTATTCCTAACTCTTTAAATCTATCATACATGTATTTGGATATTAATAGATTATAGTCTTTTTCTAGTAAATTATTGCCTGTAGCACCAGAATCCGTACCACCGTGACCTGGGTCAATTATTACTTTACGGACCGCTCTATCTTCATTATTATTCATAGTTATCACCTTCAAAGTAGTATATGTAAATAATGTTAATTTGGTTAACTTAACTAGAATAAAAAGATACTATTTTTTAGTACCTTTATTCTTTATTTAATGTATTATTTATTATTTTTCTTATTTCAATAATTCTTTTTTTCATAAAGTCTGGATTATCTTTAAACCATTTTATGTTAAGTGGTGATGGATGTGGCAAAACTATTGCTGGTTTATTAAATATTATATTATTTTTAAATATTAGGTCATTATAATTTTCATTTGGAAAAAATATTTTAGCGGCTTTAGCTCCAATTATTATATATAATTTATTATCTATATATTCTAATTCTTTCTTTATCCATTTTTCATAGCATATTTTAGGTGGTGCTTTATCACATCCATTTTTATCTTTTCCTGGGTAGCAATGCGCTAAGGCTGTGATAAAGAAGTTATCTAGATTATAGAATTCTTCATCGGTTATTTGATACCATTCATATTTCAATTTTTTACCACTTTGATCAGTAAATGGCTTTAGTGTGGTATCTACCATTTTAGATGGAGCTTGACTTATTTGAACTATTTTTGAAGTAGATGAGCCTATGACTACTGGATGTGGTTTGAAGCCAAACTTATCTTCACAAATGTTGCATTTTCTTATTTCGTTTATTAAATTATTAAAGCCTTTTTCCATAATACCTCCTAATTCATGATGTGTTAATTTATTTAATATTTCATTACATTTTGTTTATTAAGTTTATTATTCCTTATATATAATTTTGCCTTTTCATATATAATTGGTGTTTGTTCTTCTAATAATTTTTTATCTCTCAATAGTTCTAAAATATATTTTCTATCATAAGTATCAAATAAATATTTTCCTATTGTATAATAATTAATATAATTTATATTTTTATTTAATAACTCATCTAATGTACAATCAATATGTAATTCACAATTGTTATATTGTTTAGATAATATAACTGCTAGTGTCTCACCATACCATTTTAGAGTGTTTGCACTATAATTTAAATGGCATATATGTACAAATTCATGAATCAAACATTTTAATAATGTATCAATATTATCATTATTATGCCCTTTACATTTTCTACGTTCTTCTAATGTTAAAATGTCTATTTCCATATCATTATAATATGTTCTTGCAACTATCCATTCTTGTTCATCGAAATTAAGCTTATTTTTATTATAATTTCTAAAATTGTTAACATTATTCCAAAGTTTTATTATAATCTTTTTTTCTAATTTTTTTAAATTGAAAAAATTAATAATTTCTTGATAATTCTTATTTAGTACATCTACAAATAATTTGAGATTTTTTTCTTCAGTTTCTTCATATTCCATTATATAAAATTCACCGTTATATCTTTTCAAATTCATCACCACATTTTTTATTTATAATTTTATCTTATACTAAGTTCTTTATTAATAGTTTGATCTCCTATATTTATAAATTCTTTCATTACTTGATTAATGCCAGTTTCACTTTTATACCAATCTTTTTTACTAATATTTCTATTATCTACTACTCCATAGAAATCACATTTCTCTATAGGAAAATTATATTTTTTAGCATTCATATACCATCTTCTAGCTACGAAGTCTTTGGCTACTCTAAGTATTCTATTATATTTTGTAATATCTACTAGTTTATCAATATTTCTTAGTATTTCTGGATTACTAATATATTTATCACTAATAATTATTTTATTTGTTAATCCTTCTTTTTTTAAATAATCTATTAATATACTAGCACTTCTTTTTTCAGTATTACCATGGCCTTCACATATTATAAATGTAGTATTATTATCTATTATATTTTTATCTAACATTAATTTCATATCTTTAGCTAATTGTTCTTCGGCCCAATCAGCATTTATGATTAATAAATCATAATGAGAAAGTTCTTCAAAATCTTTACCTAAAAATATAAAATCAGTAATATCTTTTATTGTATTTGGTTTCATTCTTTATTTTCCTTTCAAACATATACTTCTTAGTTATCTGGATTTTGGAGCATTTATTCTTAAAAAATAATTTTCAAAATCTTTATAATATACTTTAACAACCGCTACTGGGATTAGACTATGATAACATTTATATTGAGTCGAATTATTATGTTTATCTTTAATCATGGTGTCATCTTTTTTAAATACATAAATATATCCAAACAAATCTTCTGGTATATGGTCTGCTTCAAACTCCATTGAAGGTAAGTTACCATTGTTATTTATTGAAAAAGAATAATTATCATTAGTTTCTTTTATTTTGTTTCTAAATGCATAAGCAAGTGCTGTTGGTTGGTAACTAGTTAGAAATACTGCTGTATCTTCATTTTCTTTATTTACACTATCCTTTGCCTCTCTTGGCTCTATTTTTTCCATAACATATGGACTTCCGTGATATAAATATTCTGGATTAAAAATATCTTGGTTATTATATTTTTCTAGTTCATTCATAATAACAAATCACCTTTCTTATGAATCAATTATATCATTTATATTTATAATTTAATAGTTTTTATAAAAACTTTACACTTTATTAAGTAATTGCATGTAATATAAGTAATTGATAATAACTTATTATATCTCTATTACTTTATATATAATACAACATAAATATTTTTAATTTAGAGACTATATAATAGGCTCTAAATTACCTCTTAAGACCTAGGCTTAAGAGGATAAAGAAAAAATAACATAGACTATATTAATCTACATTATTTACTTTTATAGTACTTACATACTTTATATTTAATACTTTATCATATAGTAATTGCTTATTTTTTAATATTTTTATAAAACTATATATATAGAAAATTATAAATATTAAAAATGTATTTAATCCTATTATTACTGATAAATAGTTAGGTATATTTTTAGCTAATAACATTTCTAAATGTACCACTAATGAAAATATTCCATAGTAATATAAATATATAAAGATATTTCTTAAAGTTATTCTAAGTAATCTCTTATCTGGTACTTCTAATGATACATTTATTATTCTTCCAAAGATAGTTTGGTTATGGTTAAAATATGGAATGATAATAAAGTAAAGAACCGCTAGTGAAAGATTTATATATTTATTATTTATTAAAAACGATACTAGCATTATCATTAGTAGATAGATAAAGATATCTCCTATAAAGAGTGTTATTCTTCTTAAGGAAGATACTTTTTGTCCTTCTTTTAATGATTTGGTATCGATGTCTTCTCTTGTTGGTAAATGTTTTTGAATAGGACTTATTATTAAATATCCCAGAAGACCTCCTAGTGTGTTTATTAATAGGTCATCCACATCAAAATTACGATATGCTCTAGGATAGATATAATATAGTCCTGTTAATTGAGTTAATTCAAAGAATAGTGATATTAAGAGGCTTATAATTATTGTTTTCTTTAATGAACATTTATAGTAGTATCTTAAATATACTCCTAATGGCATAAACATTATTATATTAAAGATAACAGTATATATACTAGGTATAGTTATTATTTTTAGAATGTTTATTTGTTTTAATTCTATTAGGTCCTCTACTATATCTTTTATGAATGTTAATGGAATTAACTGAGGATTAATCACTTTCATTTTGATTACTTCTTCTTTGGTTGGAAGAGGTAATATTACTAAAAAGTAGATTGTCATTAGATATAAGATAAAGGAATATATTATTAAAGTTCTTAATTTGTTTACTGATCCATAATGATGATATTCATATATTATATATGGTAATGTTATTAATAAGGCTAAAAAAGGAAAGATTATTAAAGCTGCTTTTATTGGTACTAAATAGCTCATCTTATCTCTCCTTTATTATGTTTTTACTACAGTAGTATGTTACTAAGAAATATCCTCCATAGATTACTACTAGAAATACTGCTGTTAATATTATTGATGATAGTAATGATTCTGTTCCCATTGTTTTTAAGATATAATTAGCAAATTCTATTCCAAATATTGAGTGAATTATAGCTAGTAATAATGGGAATAGGAAGAATACTGCTATCTGATTAAATAAGGCTTTGTTAATCATTTTCTCATCTGTTCCTATTTTTCTTAACATATTAAATCTTTCTTTATTATCAGTACTTTCTGATAATTCTTTTAGGGCTAAAATGGCCGCACTTGATATTAAGAAAATTATTCCTAGGTATAGTCCTACAAATGTTACCATGGCTCCTAGTCCTATGGATGATTCATAGATATCTATTTTAGTATTATATGATAATAAGGTATCTTTGTTAAAATGGTTATTTATTATAGTACTAACTATATCTTCAACATTTTCTTTTTCTTCTTTAGTGTCTGCTTGATAGTTAGCTGCTAAAATATTTTTATATGGATGAATACCTTCTAAGGCATTATCTGGTAATATTATTACTCCTGTATTAGTAGCACTTCCACTTAGTTCGATAAAACCATCTTGACATTCTTGATATTTTGGATAGTAGTCTTTACCATTTATAGTTAGTTTGGTATTATTTTTTAGGGATATATTTCTAATATCCGCCATCATCTTATAATTGGCTATAATTACATATTCATTATCTTTCAGAGTTAATTCTTTTTTGTTATATAGTTTTGCTAGACGATTGTAGTCACTTAATTTTACTAAGTCTTCTCTTACGTTATAAGCTAGTGTGGGATAATCTTTTCCTATTTGTTCTATTTGGTCTCCAAAAGAATCTTTTAGAGTTATTTCTTCTAATCTATATATATTTATGTCTACTACATCTTTTAGATACTTGTATACATCTAATCTTTGTAAGGTATCTTTGACAGTGGTGTTATAATCCTCTATTATGTCTTTTGAAAAGTTTTCTTTTTCTTCTTTAGATAATGATTCTTGTAATTTTGAAAACTGAATATCAACGGGAGCTAAATCTTTTAGATTACCTGATAAGGAGTTCTTTATAGATAATGCTGAGGAAAAGATACATATGGTAAAGAATAACATTAGGCATATTATTGTCATTGAAAAGACTGTGGTATTTATTTTGCTACTTATTTGACGAACGGTAAAACTATTTAGTCCTTTGTAGTAGTATTTTTTTAGATGCATTACTATCTTTAGGATTAGACCTGATAGTGACCAAAATATTAGAAATGTTGATATACAACCTAGGGCTATTGGTATTAATATCCCACTTATAGTATTCATAAGTGGTGAAGTACCAAAAACATCTGTTACTAGATAGTAAGCATATGATAGTGCTATGACCGCAATTATAAATACTATAGTGCAAATGATAGGATTTTTTAATTTTACTTTTTCGGATTTTTTATTACCATGTAATAGGTCTATTAGTTTACATTTATTTACAATTATGGTGTTAAATATCATTACTATTAGATACATTATGCTAAAGTATAATAAGGCTTTTAAGGCTGCTGAAGATGAAAATGTAAACTGAAATTTTGTTAGGTCTGCTTCAAACATATTGGCTACTAAGATACTCATTAGTTGTGATAAAACTATTCCTAGGGCTAGGCCAACTCCTAAAGAGATAACTCCTATTATAAGAGTTTCAAAGAAAAGGATTAGAGATATTTTTCTTTTGGACATTCCTAAGGTTAAGTAGATTCCAAATTCTTTGTTTCTTCTTTTTATGAGAAAACGACTGGCATAGATTATTAGAAATCCTAGAATGAATGAAACAAAGACACTTACTCCTCCTAGAATGGTGGTCATTAGTCTTATTATTTCACTTGTTGATGATGATACATTTAGCATTACTGTTTGACTATCTATAGCATTGAAGACATAGAAAATAGCTACTCCTAGTACTAAAGTAAAGAAATAGATAGCATAATCTTTGATACTTTTGGTTATGTTTTTTATAGACAATTTAAAGAGCATCATTTATGTCTCCTCCTAGTAAGGTTACGACATCTATTATTTTATCAAAGAATTCTTTTCTGGTATCATTTCCTTTACGAATTTCGTTATATATTTTACCATCTTTTATGAAGATTATTCTGGTAGCGTAACTTGCGGCATAAGCGTCATGAGTTACCATTAGAATAGTGGCTCCTAAAGCATTATTTAAGTATGTTAGTTTTTCTAGAAGCATTTTTGATGACTTAGAGTCTAGGGCTCCGGTTGGTTCGTCTGCGAGTACTAAGCATGGATTTGTTATTATTGCACGAGCTGCTGCTACTCTTTGTTTTTGTCCTCCACTCATTTGGTAAGGATATTTTTTTAGGACTGATTCGATATCTAGTTCTTTTGCTACCTTCTTTATTCTTTTATCTATTTCTTTGGGACTTACATTTTGAATTGATAAGGCTAGTGCTATATTTTCATAGGCTGTTAAGGTATCTAATAAATTGAAGTCTTGAAAGATGAAACCTAAGTCTTCTCTTCTAAACTTATTTAGACTGTTTCCTTTTAGTTTTGTTATGTCAGTTCCTCCTACAAAAATATGTCCGGCGGTTACTTTATCAATTGTGGATATGCAGTTTAGTAATGTTGTTTTACCTGAACCTGAAGAACCCATGATAGCGACAAACTCTCCTTTTTCTACTTCAAATGATATGTTATCTATGGCTTTAGTTAAACTTGATTTACTTCCATAGTATTTTTCAATATTTTCTATTTTTAGTATATTTTCCATATTATTTTCCTTCCTTTCGTAATTAATAATACTAGATAATAGGAGATTTGTCGTAAGTTTAATATTACAGTATATTACTTTTTTGTAATGTTAGTCTTCTGGGTGATAAAGTTTATTTTTACCAAAGATTATTTTGACAATGGTATATTCTTTTTCTTCAGATTCTATCTCTATTTTATGACCTAGTTTGGTACATAATTTTTTGGCTATGTATAGACCCATGCCTGTTGATTTGATTTTATCTCTGCCATTAGTACCGGTAAATGATTTTTTGAAAACATTTGGGATATCACTTTTTGGTATGCCAATACCGTTATCTTTGATAAATAAGGTTATTTGATTATTATCTTCTATAGCATTTATTTGGATATAGGAGTTTGGCACATCTTTTTTGTATTTAATACTGTTATTGATAATTTGATTTAAAATGAATTCTAACCATTTGGTATCGGTATAGACTTCAGTATTTTTTATATCGACGATTAGGTCAATTTTATTTTCTAAGAGGTCATCTTTATTTTTAAGGGCTACTGATGAGATTATTTTTTCTAGTTTTACTTTTTTGAAGATAAAGTCTTCACTGGTATAGTTACTTCTTACATAATAGAGGATTTGGTCGATGTAGTTATCTAGTCTTTTTATTTCTTCAATATATTCTTTTGGTACTTGGTTTTTATGATTATGGGTCATAAGTATTAGACTTGATATTGGTATTTTGACTTCATGTATCCACATCTCAATATAATCTTTGAAGTCTTTGGTGCTATTTATGTAACTACTGACATTTTCAATCATTGATTTGTTGATGTCGCACATGATGTTATATATTAGTTCTTCTTCGTAAGTAGTTGGTTTGGATAAGGTTTCTAGGACTAGGTATTTTTTATCTAGATTTTTGGTATTGGTTATGAGGGTGTTATAGAAGGCTCTTTTTTGGAAATATGATATTAAAAGGGCTATGATTAGTGTTAATAGTAGTAATACTATGGTTACTATTATTAGTCCCTCTGGTACTTTGAAGGCTATGTCTAATAGGGTTATTAGAATTATTGATATGATAGTAATAATGATTATGGTTATTTTATCTTTTAGATAGTTTGTTAATTTCATAATAGTATATATCCTTGTCCTTTTCTTGTTTCTATGGCATTTGGATAACCAAAGTCCTCTAGTTTACTTCTTAGTCTACTTATATTTACGGTTAGAGCATTATCATTTATGTATTCTTCATTATTCCAAAGAATGGTCATTAGTTCATCTCGTGATACAATTCTATTTTGGTTATTTAATAAGTGCTGAAAGATTAGCATTTCATTTTTGGTTAGTTCTAATTCTTTGTTACTACCAGATAAGGTACCTCGTGATGGTGAGACTTCTAAATCTTTATATTTCAGTACTTCAGTACTATTATCTAATCTTTTAAAGATATTTTGTATTCTTAGTAATAGAATGGTTGGGCTATAGGGCTTGGTTATGTAATCGTCTGCTCCATAAGAGATTGATAATATTTCATCAGTTTCATTTGCTCTTGAGGTTACCATTATTACGGGAATATTTGATTCTTTCCTTATTTCTTTAAGTAACTGCTCACCATTTTGATATGGTATATTTATATCTAATAGAATTAGGTCTATATTACTTTTTAATACTTCTTCTTTAGCATTTGAGAAGTCTTTTAGTATTAATGCTTCATAGCCAGCATTTACTAGTAGTTCATATAATTCTTTAGATATTATAGTATCATCTTCAATTATCATTATCTTTTTCATATATTATATTTCCTTCTTTCTATAGTTCTATTATATCATTATATTGATGGATTTTATATTACAAGTTTGTAAGGTAGAAGAAAAAGACTTAGTATACCATATAATTAAATTTCAAATAAATAAAGTATTATCATTTTAATATGATAATTTCTATTAATAATGAATAATAGAAATTTTTATGATATAATGTTGATGAGGTGATACATTTGAAAAAGTATGAACTTTTAACTAGTGACGATAATATATTTAACACAATTAACGATGACTTGTTAGGAAGAAACAGTAAGATAATTAATCTTATGAAATTATTAAATAATGTTAATGAAAACATTATAATATCAATTGATGGTGAATGGGGAACTGGTAAAACCTTTTTTATAAAACAATTAATTTATATCTGCAATAATCACGATAAGATTGATAACATAAAAAGTCATAAGGATTATGCTAAAGTGGAGGAGTTTTCAAAAAAGCATGTTGTAGTTTATTATAATGCTTGGGAAAACGATAATCATGATAATCCTTTAGAATCGCTAATTTATAATATTCTAAATGAATATCCTAAATATAAAAATCATATTGAAAATCCAGAAGAATTGTTTCAGGCGGTAAAGCCAATACTAAAAAATATTATTGAAAAAGGTAGTTTGGGATATATAACTAAAGACTGCTTTGAAAACTTAAAATCATTTGAAGATTTAGCTGATAATATAGTTACAATCGAAGAAAAACAATCATCATTAAATAAGTTATTTAACAAAATAATTAAATTAGATCAAAGAGTATTATTAGTGGTTGATGAACTAGATAGATGCCGTCCAGATTATGCAGTAAAATTACTTGAAACATTAAAACATTTCTATAATAATTCTAAATTAAGTATTATAGTTGTAACCAACAATAAACAATTGAGTCATACAATAAAAAAATATTATGGTAATGATTTTGATGGGTATAGTTATTTAAATAAAATCTATGATAGCGCTATTACACTTGGAATTGATAATTTAGAGAATTATGTTAAAAACCATTGTGAGATTACACAAGCTACTAATTTACCAGAAAATATTTCTTTTGAATTATTTAAGTATTTAAATTTTTCATACAGAGAATGTAATAAATATATGTCGATGTACAGGATTGTTGAGCCATATACAAAAGTTAGAGACTCTTTTAATATGAATAAGTTTTTATTTGAGGCAGACATTTTGTTACCAATGGCTTTAGCATTAAAAATTAAAAATATAAATAACTATAATAGTTTTATTACTGGTATTGGTGATGAAATAATAAAGTCGTTTCTAGCATTTCTAAGGAATGATAATGATGAACTTGATTATATCAGATGGCTATCTGAACTTTTATCACCAAGCGAAAATGAAACTTTAGAAGAAATTTTTATTAGGAAATATAGATATGTTTTTTCTAAGAGGACTAGTTATGATAATTTTCCATATCTTGAGGCCATTTCAATGCTAGGAAATTCAATTAATTTTGGTAATAGCAATAATTAATCAATAGGAATGGAATAATTATGGTTTATAAAGGTATATTTTATTTTGATAAAAAAAATCATCCTGGAGAATGTGAAATAGATGATAATAATTATATATACTTGACAATACATGAAAGTGACCTAAACGGTTATAAGAAAAAAATAACTGGAATTGCCGGTAATGAGGCCTTAACATTATATAACTGTTGCTTAATTAGTAATGGAATAGGTTATTATAAGTATAGAATAAGCTATATTGTAAAGAATGGAATTAACATAAAGTATAAGAATGTAGATTTTAATAAACATATACAAAACTTTAGATTTACTTTTAATCGTTTAGATGAATGGCTAGGTATTAAAACAATAATAAAAAACGAAAATGAAATTAAATTTAATATACCAAACGATATTCTATTATATAGTGACGATAAGTTAAAAATTTATATAAAATATTTTGAAGAAAAATGTACTTTAACTGATACATCTATTAGAAACCTTAGCATAGTACCATATATTTGTACAAAATCAACTTGTGTTATGAGTATAGAAAAGATTACAATGTATATTCAAATGATTACTAGGTTTTTTGCTTTACTAATTGGATATAGCGAGCAAGTAAGAACAATTAAATTTCATAAGATGTATAATGGACAAAATATTATGGGAGATATCGAGGATGAAATTGTAATAAATACAGACTTTAGCAATTGTTATTATAACAAAATTGGTTATTCTAAATTTAATTTAAGAACTTATTATAATAATATAAGCGAAAACATAATGATGCTATTTGGTAAGTGGTATAATATTTATTTTAATAAGAGATATAAAGAGGCTATATTTTTTTACTATAGCCCATATAAGTCTCAAACTATAGAAGATGATTTTTTAACAATAATGAAATGTCTTGAAAAATTTAGTTATGCAACAGATAATATTAAAGAGAAAAAGAAAAAAAATAAGAACTTAAAAAATATTTTATGTGATTTTTACGATAAAAATAAAATAACTTTGGAAAAAACTATGAAAGATAGAGGTTTTAAAAAGGAATATATAAAGAATATAGAAGACATACATGAAGATATAGCAAATGCTATTGTATATCGCTATGATACGAGAGTAAAATTATCAAGTAGAATAAAAGCACTTGATAAAAATAATATAATAACCAAGAGATTTAATTACAAGCACTGTAAAAAGAAAGATGTTAATTGTAATGTTTATGATTATTTATCTAATACACGAAATTATTACACACATCTCGATACAAATGATTGTATTTTAAGAGATGAATATTTGCCGGGATACATTAGAAGGCTAGAAAAAATTTTTATAAATAATCTATTATTATTAATAATAAATGATGAAGACTATGTTAAAAAGGTCTTAGATAAAGATGAATACTTATCAATATATGATAATCGTGATATTTAATTTAAACAATAATATTTATATCTATCTATTTTTATTGATAACAATATTGTTATTATGTTTTATTTTAATAAAAGACTTAGCACATCTTAATGATGTTGTTAAGTCTTTTTTAATTGTTTATCTGTTATTTATACTTATCTTCTTCCCATTCATCAGTAATAAGTTCATCATCATCTCGTTCTTCTGCTTCAACGAAATCCGCTGGACTCATTCTTTCTTCTTTGGCTATTCTTTTATCCTCTTCTGATAATCCCCCATAATTCTGCTTCTTTATCAAATTCTTCATCTTTATAATTTCTTTTTACTATTTTATTTGATTTAACATTTGTTTTCTTAAAAGATGACTCTGGAAAATTAATATGCATTTTCTTTTTACTAAAAATATTATATATTACCTGAAATAGCCAAATTATAAAATAGGAGACTAATTTAGCCATATCAATCATTAAGGTAAAAATATAATAAAACATAATAGTTCCTATTTTAAAAATGTACCAGACAAATATAAGAGGAAAAAATAATATATATAATAATATTTTTATAATTACCACCTCACTCTAATTATATCAATAATTTAATATAAAGTCATTAGTTATGTAATTTACTTTAAAGTACCACACATTCATTTTTTTCTTGTAATAATATACATTTATTACTATTTTTAAACTCAATAGGAATAAATTCTCCGCAATATTTATAATCTTCTTTTTTACTGTTTCTTTCAAACAGATAGACTTTAGTATGTTTATTATATCCTAATATAATATCTCTGCATATTTGATTTGGTTTATGAACGAATTCAAGATACTTATACTTTTCTTCACTTTCGTTTTGCAAAAAATATATTATTTTTTTATTATTCAACCATTTATCATCATATTCTCCTTCGGTTGTTTGTCCTTTTAAAATCAAAATATCATCTTTCTTATTATAATACATCCCCATCATTTGATTAAAATTATTTGCTATTGCACATATAGTCATTGTGTTAACTAGTGAACCAATTTTTAAATCATTTATATTAGTATATTTTATATTAGTTTTATCATACTCATTCATTATGTCAACAGCTGTCTTCAATCCATTATTGTGGATCAATTTATATTGTTCTTTTTTGATATCAAGAATACTTTGATTATTTAAAAACTTAACAATGTCCCCATCATTAGGTAAAGATTTAATTTTTTGAATAAAAAGATTTATTGATTGACCATATTCATTATAAAACCTATAATTTAATCGCTTTTCATTATTCAAGATCATTTCTTTTAATGATTTCTTATTATTGTTATCTGACATTTTTTTTGTTTCAGTTACACTATTACATATCATTGTATCTAAATAATTGATATTTTTAACTATATCTATGAAATTACCTACTAACTCTTTTTTTATTGATATTCCTTTGCCCCTGGTTCCATCGTTTTTTACCTTTCTTATATCAAGATATTCATTTCCATTTTCATATTTGATAAAATTTAATTCTATAAATACATTTGCCGAACTTCTTATTTTACCAATATGTTGAACCTGAGGATTTTTTTGTGGTTTCATTTCCTGTAATGATCTTTGACTATAGGGACTATTTTTTGTCATTCTTATATAATCTATTTTTTTAATAAATAACGTTGTTTTTTCTTCTCCTACACCTGTTAAACTTGGTATTCCCATTTTCAACTTGTTATAATCACTAAGCGATAATTTTTTTAAATCGTTCGTTGTTTTAATATTATTGTCAAATAAATATTCTTCAAGTAAATCATATTTCTTTTCGTTTAGTACACTACTAATATTTATTTCCTTTTCATCCAGTTCAACGCTATTAGTCCCCATTTGATTAATTAGACTCTTCAGTTCCATTGTCTACCACACTTTCGGTAATATACACTTGTAAGTTATCATTTATCATTCCGCTTATTAATATAGCGACTCTTTTTAGTTCTTCATTCTTTGCAACATCACTTAGTCTATTTTCATCATCTTTAGAATCCTCTTTTATATGTAAAATCAAACTATAATATGCCATTTGCTTTATATATTCATCATTCAATGTTTTTATTGACAAATCATCGTCTGTTCCTTTGGTAATATTTTCTTGAAGTTTTTTTAATGGCTTATTCTCCATGTTGATATATATTTCAATTGACTCTGTAGAATCCTTCAAAACACAAGGTAGTTCTTCATCATCACTAAAGAATTCTTCAAACTCCGCGCTATTCTTAAATACTGGTACTGTTGAAATTTTAGGTGGTTGCTTTGTTTGCTCATCTTTTGATTGATCACTCTTTTCTTTATCTACAACTTTTATCATAATTGATGATGATAAATTTTCATCGTCATCATACCCCTTAATATACAACTTAAAGAAAATGTCATCTCCAACTTTTACATCGGGAGACAATTTGAAGTTTATAATTCCATGACCGTTTTTATAAAATTTAAATCCATCGAAAATTAAAGCATTTTCATTTTTAAAAATGAAGCCAAGATTGTCTTCCATACTATACATCTCATGATCTGCATTAGAAGTATAGTTTAAAGCAAGGTCTTTATTTATTGGCAGTTCAAAGTTCTCTTTATTTGAAATATTTAAAAATGTTGGAAATGCAAATAATTCTGGTAATTTTTGGAGGTTGTTAGATTTTTGCTGTTTTGTACTAGGAATATCTTTGGAAACTTTTCCTATTCCACCTGTATTTAGAAAAACTCTCAATTTGTTTTCTATTTTTTTATTTAATTCTTCACTCATATTTTCTGAACTTGCACTCAGCATTTGTTCTTTAAAATATTTATTCAAATCTATTAACTCTTGATCCTCCTGCAATAAGTCAACAACTTTCCTTCTTAATGCATCTGTATAATCATTATCTTGAAACTTTGCTCTATCAGAAGTAAACAAACGTGCTTTTATCCTGTCATCCATATTGTCACAATCAACATTAACAATTAAATGATTTAATAAATATGGTTTATTAATTTTTTCAAAAAAATTAGAATTTTCATTTCCTTCCACCTGACCATTAATTGTATATAATACTGGTGTAGTTTTTTCGTTATAATTTTTATATGAATCTTTATCAGTAATAATCCAATAATTAATAGTAATAGTTCCACCGAAAATATAATCCGCTATTATTCTATTATTATATTTTACATGTTCATTATTATTTAATCTTGAATTGCATCCTAGTGCAATTATTATATTGTTGTGATTTTCAATATTTGTTTTGTCAACAGAAATTCTGTTCTCAGTAATTTTTATTGGTAAAATTGGATTGAATAACTTTTTATTAACAAAATGAAATATACTTTTGTCACCTGGAGCTTTTGCACTACTTCTACCATATTGATTAATGTTCATCTCTATATGTCTTACTAATGTTCCTGGTAAAAACTCATTATTTTTATCAGTTACAGATATTGGACAACCAGTACTTTTTAAAACTAAGTATTTATGTATTGGCGTTTTATAATCTAAATCATCAAATTCTTTTGTAATAGTAAATGAAATTCTGTTTGAATTATCTTTTTCTGGTATTGGTTTTGATATTATTAATGTATGTTTAGAAAATATATTAGCAGTTGATCCTCCCTGTCCAAATGTTCCTGCAAGGTAAAACTTTCTTAATTTATTACCTCCCTGTAAACTAAGAATTGTTTTCCCAAATTCTTCACTACTTAGTCCTATACCATAATCTCTTATCTCTATTGTTGGTCTCCATTTTTTATTTGACTCTAAAACATTTAATTCTACTAAAGATTTAAGGCTTTTATCAATTTCCTTAATATCATACTTAGATAGATCACCTTCTTTAATACCAAAATATTTCTCGGAAGACATTCGTGGATTTTTTAGTTGATTATCAGGGTTTAAATAATAATATTTTTCAATAACTGCATCTATTGCGTTAGTTAATCTCTCTATAATACCATTTTCACCACGCTCAAGCATTTGAAAAGTTGAATGATTTGACTCATTGTTGCCAATTGGAATCCATTCAGTTTCATATTTACTTTCTATTAATTTTATTAGCTCATCTATATCCTTAACTGTATTTGCATTGAATACCTCTCTTAACATACTATCACCTCTTTACTTAAAACTTAAAACTATTGTTTTTTCCTTTTAACTTAAATTTTGTTTCTGCTAAGACTAATTCTTCTTTTAAAGTTTTAAAAACTTTTTTTACGTCTTCTTCAGTGTAAGAATAAGCCCGCGTATTGGATAAATTACCTATAAGTTGAATGTTTTTTATTGCGTTATTAACTCTTTTTTCAGCCAATTCTTTAAACTTTATTTCCTTTTCTTCCATATAACATTTGCCTCTCTTTCAGCATATATTATACATATTTTTAAAATGTTGTCAATATATTTTTGCAATATTTTAAAAATGTTACAAAAATGAAGCACGTTTTATTGTGCTTCATTAAACAGTTTTTCAGCCATTGTTTTAATTACATCAACATTCACAGCATTTCCAAATTGTTTGTATGCTTGTTGATCATTCTTATTTGGAATAAATGTGTCAGGAAAACTCTGAAGTCTAGCTGCTTCTCTAACTGTTAGTCTTCTTTTATACTTACCTATTATTGGAATTTGTACCATTGCTACTAACGCAGGAAAGCATGTTGGTTTTTTAACCCTAATACCTGACGGTCTAAATTGTATTATTCCATCCCATAACGATTTTATGCTATTACCAGCTTGCCATTCTAATTTTCTATGTGTTGGAGCAAATTCTTTTAAATAATTATATTTTTCCATCCATCTATCTATAAACTCTTTATTATTGTTATATAAATTAATATTCTTATTTATGAAATCCTCTTTCCATTTTGGCAATTTTTCATCTTTAAAATATCCATTAAAATATACTGCCCATATTGGGAAACCAATAACTGTTTCTTTAATTCCTTTATAAAATTCATCCCACGCTGTTAAAACCATTTTTTCATAATCTGAAATATAATATTTATTTGACACTTTCTTTGTTTCTAGCACAGTTGAAATATCATTTTCTTCTTTTGACATTAATTCTGGCAGTTTTATATTTAAATCTTTATCAGCATTTTCTGGATCATATATACCCAAAATTACGACTCTTTCCCTTAATTGCGGAATACCTAATTGATGTGGGCTAATAATAATAGGTTCTTTTGTCAAACGATAGCCAATTTCTTTCAAATGTGAATATATTGTATTCCATGTCTTTTTATTGTCATGTGATACCAAGTTTCTTACATTTTCTAAAACTATATACTTTGTCTTATGATATTTTAAAATCCTCTCTATTTCAAAAAATAGCGTTCCTTTAGTTTCATCGTTGAATCCTAACTGTTTTCCAGCTTTAGAAAATGTTTGGCATGGGAAGCCAGCGCATAGAACGTCATGTTTTGGTATATCTTTCTCATCTATATTCCTAATATTGCAATCAGAATTAATACCATAGTTTTCATAATATGTTTCTATTGCATACTTATCAATTTCAGATGCAAATACACATTTTCCACCTAATTGTTCCATTGCCTGATGAAAGCCACCTATTCCAGCAAATAGATCTATAAATTTAAAGTCCTTTTTCATTTTTACATCACCACTATATTAATTATACTACTTTTTTTTACATAAAGCTAGCATTTTTTGCAAATTTAAGCGAAAATTTTGCATTTAGTTATAGATTTATTTAGAGCTATGTTATATAATTATTGTAGGAGGGTAATAATATATGGCCAATTTAAAAAGTGAACAGTTGAGAAGTGACCTAGGTCTTGAAATAAACTATGATCAACCACTTTCAACTTCTGAAATGATGAAAAATATTATCAATATTCTTGGTAAAAGTAATTGCTATATAGAAAAAGTTAATAATAAAAAGTTGCTTTTTTACAAACATAGTAATACAATAGAAGTGCTATTACTTGCGTCAATTACTTACATGGGAGGGAATGGTCAACATCCGATTTATAAAAAAAGAATGCAATTAAAGAAATGGTATAAAGATATTGTGAATTATTATAGTAACAAAACAAATCATAATGTTAGATTCATTGGTGTATATCATTATCAAAATAATATTATTTTTGCAGAATTTAACAAAGATTCCTATGTTAAGAAAAAAATGAATTCTTCTGCTGCCCATGTTTATACCAATGATTTGTATCAGGCAATGAAGGATGGTTCTTTTAAAAGAAAAGATAGAAATAAAAATGAAATTACTACAATCAAATACATTAAATTTAAAGACTATTTAGATAATAACATGTCAAAATACAGTAATGATTTATTTAACATATTTACTTTATTTAATGAAGGCGATTTCTTTGGAAAATGGATAAGTGCAAAAGTTGCAATACCAGAAATGCACAAGGAAAACTGGAATAAATGGAAAGAAACAGAGTGGCCAGGATGGTACCTAGAATTTAAAATGAATTCCTTCATCAAAGAGAAATGCCTTGAAAATAAAATCTTATATGTTGGCAGTTCTCATAAGCGTGCAGGGGAATTAGACTTTGACTTGTGGTTTGGTGAAGATAATTTTTATGGTGATTTAAAAGCAAGTGACATTGACAAAAAGGAAGCACCTGGAAATGATCAAAATAGTTTTATTGAATGTATCAACAAGTATAATAAATTTTGGTATATCATTTACGAACATAATACTATAAAAGATAATGAAGATAATAATTATGATGCAACTAGATTTAGAGCAAACTATATTAAAGATAATAATGAATGGCCACTTGGAAAACAATTTGATGAATTAAGTTATTATAAAAGAATGAAAAATTCTATTAAATTCATTAAAATGTATATAATTGAACTTAATAGAATTAATTTTAGAAATGTATTGAGTGACTTTAATCAGGGAAAACAGCCAAGTGGAGATGCAAGGAATCCTAAATTTAAAATATCAAAGAAAAATATAGATAACTTTATTGTTTACGAGCAAGATTTTATACAGATTGAAGAAAAAAAATCGAATAATTGTCAGGAATAGTTATAAATATTAAAACTTAAAATTCGGAAAACCTTCTGAATTTTTTTATTTATTATTTTTTGATTTGTATTATTTGCATTAATACTTTAAAAATCTAACCTTATACACCCTATTTTATTAAAAGAGTTTTTGTTCTACATTGTTTTATGTTTAATATATATTTTAACAAAATGTATTATAAAGTTATTTTTTCTTTATATATTTGAAATTATATAAAAATGATGTATAATATAATGTGTATTAGGAGGAGATAATGTGGTAGTAGGCGTTAATATATCGAGTTTTAGACTTAAAAAAAAATATACAAAAAAAGAAGAATTTATTCCGTTTTATTCTGACTTTTCAAAAAATAAAGATGATTGTATTTATTCATGTGATAATATCATAGATGTTATAGAAGAATTCTATAAATCTAAAATTTTACCAGAACAGTTAGATTATCATAAAAAATATTTTGGAACAAAAAAAGATTCCTTCAAGATTATTGAAAAAAATGGTAGAATATATGTCTCTTTCACAGTTATTTGTGGCGCATATGGAATTAAATCGGAAATAACTGATATTGATACTAATGAAATTTTGTTTAAAAGAAAAATAAACAATGCCGATGTAAAAGATTTTAGAATTATGTTTGCTTTTGCTAGAAATCAAGATACATTTGAAGTTAATAAAGGAGTTGTTCTATTTGAAGTAATTGGGCAATATGGAGTAAAAACTTTAATTACTAATAAACTTAGAGAGTTTTTATCAAATAGTTTTCATGTAATTCCATTTTTTTATACAGTTTCAACAAGAGAGGCTTTTGAAAAATTGGTTGAAAAAGGAAGTTTTAAAAAAATTAACTTAATAAAAAATGAAGTTAGTCCTAATTTTTCTAATATGTTGGGTATTAATTGTGGAAAAGAAGTTAGAACTGTTGCAGTAGCATCAATTAGAGAAAAGAAAAATTTTGTTGATAAACTATTAAACTTTGCAACATCCGACAAGGAAGTTTACGAAATAGATGACGAATACGATGATATTTCGATTACAATAGATATGGGGGGAAGAACAAAAACAACAAGTATTAAAAACTTTAGTTCATTGTATATTGTTGAAGAACTTCCTAAGGATGTTTTAGATATAGATGGAGAAATGATTGTACAAAAAATCGATGATGCAATGATGCAATATGCTAATGATTATTTAGATAATATTGTGGAAGGTGATGAAATTGTTAATTAAATTATTAATTTTAATAATTGCAATTTATTTGTTTATATACTGTTTTTTAACAAAGCAAGACTACATAAATGTATCGCAAGTTATAAGAGAACAGTTACAATCTATACTTAAGAAGAAATCTGAAAGAAGAAAACGTGACATATATTCTTTTGTAAACATATATATACTTCCGCTACTGTTATCATTTTTTTCTGCTTTAGAAAATATAATAAGTAACAATTTCTATGATAATATTATTGTAATTTTAGCTATACTTGTATCTGTATTTTTAACTTTAATCAGCATTTTAACATCTAAAAGTTATAAAACAAAAACAGACAAGCAAAAAATAATAGTTAACCTAACTTTTAATAATGTCTATTTTTTAACTGTAATATCTACGATATTACTAATACTTTGTTTTTTAAAGAGTAGTATTAGTAATATAGAATTAAACCTTTTCAATAATATACCTATAATATGCAAGATATTTAATCTTAGTAATTATAAAGTTTTGTTTAACACCATAGTAATATATTTAATTATACAAATAATCATACATTTATTAATTGTGTTAAAAAGGATACAACAAATATTTTTTATAACATTTGATGATTAAATAATTAATATATTTATTTTTAACTTTATGTAAAAAAATATTGTACACCTAGTATAAAATTATATTAAAGCATGAAACGATCTAACAATAGATCGCTTCATGCTTTATTTTTTTAGTTCATATTTTTCAATCAATTTAGAAAATGTCATGTTTACACTATTAATTATATCTTGCTTCTTTTCTTTTAAGTCAATTAATTTCTTGTAAATATCATTATATATTATACTTGCTGCTTTATTTTCATCTTCTTCATCCAAAAATATAGTATCACATGACATAATTTTGTCTATAAATATTTTTAGAATTTCTTTATTTATATTTACAATCGAACTATAATTAGTTCCGTCAATAGAATATTCTGCTTTATGATTATTAATTCTCAAGATTTTCATAAATTTTTCTCCTCTTATTTATATAATTACTTCTTTATACTATAATAATATTAGTATATACCTATAACTTATATATACTAGGTATCTTGGATACTTTTAATTAAGATAAGTTTACTTAGCTTAATTAAACACTAATAAGACTTACATAGTAAGGCTTATAGTGGACATAATAGAAATAATATGTAGGTATATTAAAACTAAGACTTGATATCTTAGTTTATTATTTAGTCAATGTTAATGTTTTAATTTTAAATTTTTTAGTATCATAACCCCATGGATTAGATACTAATCTTGTATTATTTATTATTATATCTTCTTCTTTATGGTCATGGCCATATATCCATACTGGTGATTTATATTCTTTTACTTCTGTATAGTAGCAAGAATTACCACCTCTACTATTACTTTTATTTCTAAATGGTGGTACATGAGTTATTATTAAATCTATATTATTTGGTAAGTTATTATACCAAGATATGCTATCGTTATGTAGTTTTTGTATTTTATCTTTCTTAGATAATTCTGATAAGATAAATCTAGAATCATTCTGCATAGGATAGTTATATAGTTTATCTACTAATGTTACTGGTTTATACCAAAGGGTATCTCCCGCTAATAAGAAGGTATTATAGGTATATAGTCCTTTGGTATTATCGTTTTATCTAGTATGATTATATCTTTATTATCTTTAAATATTTCATTTAATCTATATACTTTATTCATACTATTATAGTTATATTCTTTAGCCATAGGATCAGTATAGATATATTTTATTACTGGTATATAGTATTCATGATTACCTAGGACAAATATTACTTTTTTATAGTATTTTGAACATGAATATAATAGTTCACTCACTCTATTTATATCTTCATCGATATCTCCCGCTACTACAAGGATATCTCCTTTTACTTGCATACTTATTTTATCTTGGACTAATTTATCTATTTTAGTTATGCTTTCATTTTTACTTATGTAGTGAGTTAAGTGTAAATCAGATACGTAGTCAATGTTTAATTTCATGGTATTTTTCCTTTCTAAATGCTTATATTATATAGAAAGATGCAAATTATGTCAAATAAAAAACTATTGACACTTTTGCCTGTCAACAGTTTATGTGGATAAGTTATTTATTATTATATTTTCTTATAAACTATTCTTCCTGTTCTTTTATTTCTTTAATAATAGTTTCTTCAAGAGTTAAATATTTAAATTTTAATTTTGGTATGTTATTCATATTTCCTCTCATTTAATTATATCATATTTTGTTTATTTTCTCACGATAATCATCATAATTACCAATATATCTAGTTATGTTCTTATTTTTTATTTCTATTATACTAGTAGCTATTTTATTTATGAAATATCTATCATGAGATACAAATAATATAGTACCAGTAAACTCCTTTAGTGACTCTTCAAGCATTTCTCTTGTATCAATATCAATGTGATTAGTGGGTTCATCTAGGATTAAGAAGTTATAAGAATCTTGAATTAGACAGAATATTTTTAATCTTACTTTTTCTCCTCCAGATAAGTATTTTATTTTTTTATGAATGTTTTCTCCTGCAAAGAGGTATTTGAATAAGGCACTTCTTAAATATTGTTCTGGTCCAATGAAATATTTTCTAGCTTCTTCTAGTACTGATAAATTAATATCTTCAAACTCGATCTCTTGAGGAATATAACCTATCTTGATATTACTTCCTAGTTTTATACTATTATTTCCTTTTAATATTTCTTTGATTAGAGTTGATTTACCAACTCCATTATCTCCGACTAGACATAGTCTATCTTGATATTTAATACTTAAGTTAAGGTTATTAAATATTTCTTTAGTACCATAAGATAGATTTAGATTATTTATTGTTAATACATCTTTTCCTGACCTACTAGCGGTATCAAAAGTTATATTTAGTTTTTTCTTGTCTTCTGGTTTATCTAACTTTTCTAGTTTTTCTAATCTTTTTTCGATATTGGCAGCTCTTCTAAAAAATATTTCTCCACCACTTGGTCCACAAAGCCTGCCATATTCTCTTAATCTTTTGATACTATTTTCCATAGCGGTTATTTGTTTTTGTTGGTCTTTATAGTTTTTTAATTCTAGTAATAGTCTATTTTCACTTTCTTTAATATAGTAACTATAATTACCATGATATACTTCTATTCCTCTTTTGGTTAATAAATATACTTTGTTTATGACATTATCCATGAAATAGCGGTCATGTGATACTAGTATTATTGTTCCTTTATAGTTCTTTAATGTTTTTTCTAACCAAATCATTTTATTTATATCTAAGTGATTAGTGGGTTCATCTAATAACAAGACATCTGGTTCTTGTAATAATAATCTTATTAGGGATATGATGGTTTTTTCTCCTCCAGATAAGGTATTGAAATTTCTATTTAGCATTTCTTCAGTTATATTAAATACTGGTAGTATTTTTTGAATCTTTGTTTCGTATTCATATCCTCCTAGCGAGATAAACTTCTCTTGCAGATTCATATACTTTGTTATTACTTTATAATCTTCAGTTAAAAGTTTATCTTCATATCTTTCTAATTTTTCTTTTAGTTCTATTATTTCTTTAAAGGCACTATTTATATAGTCTTTTACTATTATATCTTTTTTTTCAGGTATTTGACTTAAATAGCCTATACTTATATTATTTCTTATTGAAAGGGAACCGGAATCTATACTTTCTTGGCCTGCGATTATTTTTAGTATAGTACTCTTTCCACTTCCATTTGTTCCAATTAAGCCTACTTTTTCTCCTTTTTGTACTGTTATATCTATATTATTTAATATTAAGTCAAAGCCAAATGACTTACATACTTTACTTATATTTATATCTATCATAATATTCCTCCCATCAAAAAAAGTTATATGAATATATTGCATCCATATAACTTCTATTTATATATATAGATGCAGGCACGACAAAAACTCACACCCACATCTCATTTTTTTTACTTTTATTTTTGATGAGATAAAGGTGTGATATTTATAGTAAACATGATTACATTACCTACATATTTATACATAAATATCCCTCCACTTATAATATATTACAGTTTTTTACTTTTGTCAATTGTTTTTACACTGCAAGCCATTTGTCTTGCTAGTGTTATTTGGAGCCTAGTGGGTCTCCAAATAAGTATCAACCATACTTATTATATATAAGCATTAAATATATACTTAAAGTAGTTTATTATTGGTATTTTTTTTACTATTTTGAGTATAATAATAGTGCAATATACTTGACTTTTTATGATAGTTATAGTATCATTGTATTACCAGAGAGAAATCTCGTCAGGTCGATAGCTCAATGTCGATTTTATTAAATTAAGTGTATGTTAAGTACACCCGCTTGAGCTGGGGAGAGACTACTAGATAGTCTCTTTTCTTTTTAGTTATCGACAAATATTGTTGATAACTATTTTAAATCTATATCAAAGGAATAGTCATAGCTTATTTTTTCACATTTATTAGTATCTATAAAGGCTTTTTCTTTATGAGAATAATCCACTATTTCTTTAGCATTATAGTTTTTAAAATATTTCTTTATCTTATCTAATACTTCTAATTCTTCTTTGGTAAATAAATCTTTATTAAACTTTTTCTTTGATGTTATTTCATAATATTCTTTAGATGGGGTTATTACTGGTTTATAGTCTATTATATCCTCTTGATACCCTTTCGATAATATCGTTTCAAAACGATCTGGAACTGGACCAAATGGTAGTTTACAATATTCTAGTCCGGTTATTGATTTACAGTTTTCTTTATAAAATAAGAAATCAGCGTAAAACATTTCTTTTAATAATTTTGTTTTTAATATTGTATTATCCGCGAGAAAGATAATCATATTATATACTTTTTCTTTATTAAATTTAGTATAACCATTATACTCTGTTGGACTATATTCTTCGTTTAGTAATAATTGTTTTTCGTTATTAGCTAAGAATATAGATATCTTATTATTAATTTTATTATATTCTTTATTAGTAAATTGTATTTTGTTGGCTTCAACTAGATTTGCTATTATTTCTGGATTAGCTATTAAAATTTTTATTAATATTAAATAACTATCATTTGGTATAGATACTCCTTTTTCATAACTTATTAATGTCTTTTTAGCACATCCTATTACTTTAGAAAATAATTCTTGTGATAAATTATATTTTTTTCTTAAGGCTATTATTTCTTCTTTAGTTACACCATATAATTTATTATATATTTCTATACCTTTTTCAGAGGCAATATTATCTAGCTTTTCATCATATACTAAATTATTACATTTTGAGCAGAATTTTCTATCTGAATTAAATTTTATTTCTTTTCCTTTTATTTGGTAGATATGTTCATGATTCTTAATATAAGTATCTGTACTACCACAATTATCACATCTCATAGTATCCTCCTATTTATAATCTAAATGAAATGATAAGCATACTGTCATTTCTTTATTATTATATTCTTCTATCTTTAACTTAATATATACTCTATTTCCATTAATTTCTTTTTTAAACACCAGTGAACTATCGCTTTTTAAATAAAAAGGTTTATAATCTGGAACATAGTTATATGAAGATAACGTTAATATTTCTTGCCATGCCAAACTTTCAGTTATTCCAACTTCTAATAATTCTTCAAGATAATCTCTATCTCTTCTATTAATAAATTTCTTATTTCCTTTAGTTATTAACTTTTTCATTTTTGTTAGTAGTTTGAGCTGCTCTCCAGTCATATGATTCCCCCTTATGTTTATTTTTTTATTACATAATATATCTTTCCCTTTCTGTTTTAATGGTAACATATGTAACCTATTTTTGTCAATATGTATTTTATACTTTTACATATTTTTTTATCACTACCTGTGATATAAGAAAAACTATAGACATAATCTATAGTTTGTACAAATACTTTTATTTCAGAGACATTTGGCCAAGTAAATATTTTTGAAAGACCTTGGGCTTTCAAAAACCTCGAACAATGTAATGTGAGAGGAATATATTACCTTCTACTTTTTCCTTTAGAAGATAATAGTTCTTCTCTTAAATATCTATAATATTCAATACAATTAACATATTTATTTTCTTTTTCATTAAATATCCATATAGCAGTTAAATCTTCTAACGAGATAGCTCCCATTTGACCATCTTGTACTTTGGTATAAGGTGCTTCTAGTACTGGCCTTTTATCGTAGTAAAATAGTTTATCTCCACCTCTAGTCCAAAATAATTCATTATTATGACCACCTTTTACTTTATCTTTACTTCTTGCATATCCACTAGTTATAATATCTTCTACTTGATCCATACCGGTTACTCTATATACAAAATTATCATTTGTCTTCATAGCAATAGGACTATCTTTCCCAAAAGCTAATTCTCGGACAAATACTCTATTTCTAGTAGTTTCTATTCTATCGTCTTCCATATTTATTCCTTTTCTATAGTAGTTCTACCACTTATTCTATTATCACTATCTTTAATCCAAAGATAATATTTTTTATATGTAAAGTAATTACTCTCTACTTTGTTATTTTCTATTTTATTCCAACATAATGAATCTATACTAGGAACACTCTTAGTTGTTTTTAGACAGTATTCAGTTGAATCTCCTATTGTTGTTATTATAAGTTTATTATTTTCTTTAGTAATACTTTCTATTTTAGCTATCATATTTTCATTAGGTTTAGCATAATACTGATTATTATCACTATCTGGTAAGATATTTTTTGCTACAATGAAACTAAATACTGATAAGATGAATATACCTCCAAGTACTATAAATGTACTATTATTATTTTTCATTTTTAACCTCCCTGTAATCTTTAAATAATTTTGTATATATTGGTTTTACTAACTCTCCTAATACAAACATTATAAAACATATTCCGATAGTTATCAAGATATAATTTATTTTTATATTTGGTACTATAAAGTATTTACTTATTGGGGTTACTAATACTATGATTTGAACTAATAGTATTAAGAATACTCCTAATGTTAGTTTTTTATTTGAAAAGATGTCTTTATTTAGTACTGACTTCTTAATATTACGACAAGAGAACGAGAATAGTAATTCATGAGTTACTAAGTAGATAAATAATAATGAACCTGCAGTATTTACATCTGCTTCTTTTGCAAAATAGATAAATATTATTAACATTACTATTGATTTTATGATTGCTCCGATTACTATTTTAGCTGTTAATAATGGGGTGAAGAAACTTTCATTGTATTTATTAGCAAGAGTATTTTCCATTTGGTCTTCTGTTTTCTTTTCGAAAGCTAACATAATAGCAGGTATACTGTCGGTTACTAGATTTAACCATAGTAATTGAAGGGTAGTAAACATTTCCATATTTAGTACCATGGATATGAATACTAGTATTACTTCGATTATATTACCCGCAAGTAAGTATAGTATTATCTTCTTTATATTAGCAGTTATTCTTCTTCCCTCTTCAACACCATCTACTATTGTTGAAAAACTATCATCTACAAGAATACAATCTGCTACTTTTTTTACTACTTCAGTTCCGGTTATTCCCATACCTATTCCAATATCAGCTTTTTGAATAGCAGGTGCATCGTTTACGCCATCTCCAGTCATAGCTACAACATAACCATTACTTTGTAGTGCATCTACTATTCTTAATTTAGTACTAGGTGATATTCTAGCATAAACATTATATTTCTTAACAGCTTCTTTTAATTCATCATCAGTCATTTTATCTACTATTTTACCAGTAGTAGCCCCTTCATCAGTATCAATAATACCAACACTCTTAGCAATAGCCCTAGCAGTATTTATACTATCTCCAGTTATCATAACTATCTTTATTCCCGAATTCTTACAAACATTAATTGCACTAGGTACTGATGTTCTAGGAGGATCCATCATACCAATTAACCCTATAAATATCATATCTTTCTCTGGATCACTTGTGTTTTCTGTTTTATAGGCTAGTGCTAAGATACGAAGGGATTTTTCTGATTCTTCTTCTTCTATTTTAAATATTTTTTCTTTATATTCAGTAGTTATATTATATAATTTATTATCTTCTAGATAATAGGAACAGTTTTGTAATACTGAGTCTAAACTTCCTTTAGTAAATGAATATTCTTTACCTTCAATGGTATTGATAGTACTCATCATTTTTCTATCTGAGTCAAATGGATACTCTTTTACTCTTGGAATATTTATTAATATATTTTTTTCTTCAAGGTATTTATAGATGGCTACTTCGGTTTCATCTCCTAGATATTTATCATTATTCTTAGTTACATTCTGACAACTTGATAAACAATAATTATATAGATTTATGTTTTCGATATTATCTTTTTCGGTATATAATTTATTGTTTACATAGATACTTTTTACTTGCATTTTATTTTCGGTAATAGTTCCTGTTTTATCGGAACAGATTATGTCAGTAGAACCTAGTGTTTCAACAGAAGCCATCTTTCTTATGATTACATTTCTTTTGGCCATTTCAGTCATACCTAGAGATAATATTATAGTTATTACTGATGACATCCCTTCAGGGATAGCTGCTACTGCTAGTGAGATGGATAACATTAGGATATCAAAGAAATCATTCTTTTTAAGTAGGCCTACGGCCATCATAACTATTATTATTGCTATTATTATATAGGTTAATACTTTACTTATTTGATTTACTTTCTTTTGAAGAGGAGTTAGTTCATTTGTATTATTAATAAGGCTTGCTCCTATTTTACCTAGTTCTGTATTCATAGCGGTACTACATACTACTACAAAGGCATGTCCATTTGTTACATTACAGCCAGCATAAACCATATTTTTTCTTTCATATAATTCTTTTTCTTCGGTTATATCATTATTATCTTTCTTGATACTTTTTGATTCTCCGGTTAGGGTTGATTCATTTACTTCTAAGGCTTCTGATGATATTATTCTAGCATCAGCGGATACATAGTCACCTGCTTCTAACTCTATTATATCTCCTGGTACTATTTTTCTTACATCAATGGTTTCTTTCTTACCATCTCTTATAACATTATTATTAGTTATAAACATTTTATTTAGTTCTTCGATTGCCTTGTCGGCTTTCTTCTCTTCGATAAAACTTAGGGTTGCATTTATTACAACGATTATTAAAATTATTATTGAATCGGCATATGATTCTTTTTGAATATAAGATATTACTGCAGAAAATACTGAAGCAAAGATAAGTAATATTATCATGAGGTCATTAAACTGATTTAAAAAGATTATGAAATTTGATTTTTTCTTTCGCTCTGCTAATTTATTTTCGCCATACCTCTCTAATCTCTTGCTTGCTTCTTCTTCAGTTAATCCGCTTATACTTGTATTTAATTCTTTATATAGTTCTTCTACTTTTTTATTATAATAATTATTTTCTTTCATCTTTTTACTCCTTTATATTAGATATGATAGAATAAACATTACTATCATTATTATTAAGATTATTATTAAGAGTACTTTGGTTATATTTATTAGTATGTTTTGATATGGTTTTAGTACTCTTATGCCACAGTTACGACAGTATTTATCACTATCTCTTACGACTTTTTTACAATTTAGACATTCTTTCATTGTTGTAACCTCTCTTTTAGGATATTTATTATTTCTAATGAACTAGTACTTGACGAATCTCTATGTAAATAATAGTCATGAATGGCTTCGGCGATTACTTCGTCATAATTTACGTTTTCTTTTACTTTTTGACTAGCATAACCAGAGATACTTTTGGTAAAGTCTTCAAGTGAAATATTGGTATTATATTTTTTGTTATAACTCTCTATGGCTTCTTCGACTAGTTCTTTTGAGTATGTTCCTTCTTTTAAGATATTTAGAATTTTTTGATAGCTATTTATATTATCTTTGGTTACTAGTGTTATGTTATCAATATTATTTTGTTTTAATAATGTTACAAATGTTATGTAATGACCTAATTCATGAGCTATTAGTGATTCATAACTAGCATTATTTGGATACCAGTTTTCTTTTAATCCTTTACTTAGGATATCTTTATTTAAGAAATAATAACTATTTAATAAGATTTCGGTTTTATTTACTTTGTTATATTCTTTTATATCTAAGTTATTATTTATAAAAGTATTAGTAGGATTGAAATAGGCTATATAGTCTTCATTACTTGGAGCATTAGTTATGGTTATATTAGTTAGGTAACCTTTTATATTAGGAAATAATTGATAGGTTACAGTTATAACTTCTTTTATTTTACTTGATACATCTTCATCAACATCACATAAACTTACACTAGGAATGTTATAGTTTTCACTTACTTCTTTTTCGATTATGGATACATTTATGTTTCTTTTACATTTCCAAGATTGTTTTGTGATATCTTGTTTTATTAGATTTATGGCTTCTTCTTTTGTACTTAAGGTTACTTTTGTATATTTATTATTAGTGTTAATAATGGATACTTTATAACCATATTTTAAGCTAGATATTTCTTTTTGTAATTCTATATATGGTCTAAACATATCTTTACCGCTTATTAGAGTCATTGCAATAAAACTTATTATGATAATAGAAGTTAAGGTAAATAATAAACCAATATTATTTTCTTTATATCTTAATTTATTGTCTTTTAAAGATAAATAGCCATGAGGAGTTAGTTCTCCGCAGGTGGGACAGAAGTTATCATCTGCTTCTAGTTCTTCATTACATTTTATACATTTCATAGTTCCTCCTTTGCTACTTTATTTAATTATATCACATTTTGTCGTATTTGTTTGTAAAAAAATGATATTTTCATTTTTAATGGGAAAATTATATTAGGTGTTAGATATGAATTTTCAAAAACTAATAGAATTAAGAGAAGACTCTAGTCTTAAACAAAAAGATATTGCAGCATTACTAAATATTACCCAGCAGACTTATTCGCTATGGGAAAATGGTACAAAAATTATTCCTTTGAAGCATTTAAACTCTTTATGTAATTATTATGATGTTAGTATGGATTATGTACTTGGACTTTCTAATGTTAGACAATATGATATTGTTAATAGGGTTATTGATAAAAAAAATATTGGAATAAAATTAAAAGAATTTAGAAAAGAAAAGAATATTACGCAAGAAGAACTTGCTAATATTCTTAATACTACCCATTCAACAATTAGTGCTTATGAAAGTGGTAAAACGACTATCCTTACGGCTTTTGCTTATGAGATATGTAAAAGATATAATATTTCTATGGATTATTTATGTGGTAGAACTAGATAGATTAATTATCTAGTTTTTATTTATAATAGAAAAAACTATAGACATAATCTATAGTTTGTACAAATACTATCTTGTTTTACCGTAGCCATTATTTATGCTTTTTTCCTTCAAGGCTTCACGCACTTTATTAAATTTAGATACAGAAGAATAGATTCTATAGTAATACACTTTTAACTCGGTTATATTTTGCATGCTTAAACTTTCTCCACCTTCTTCTAAAATTTTTTCTATCATTCTTAATTGCTCTTTTGCAGAAAAAATGCAACATAGTTCTAGTTTTGAATTATTTGTTTTTTTCTCTCTAATTTCTTTAGTCGTTCCTTTTGCTTGTTTGAAAATGCTTCTTATATTGTAGACATCCCCAATTCCATTTGTAATATCGTTAGTTGATTGTAATGTTTCTGGTTTGTATAGCCTTTTTACATTGTCAGAATTAAAGAAACCCATTTGAGCATAATTATCTCTTCCACATTTCTTTGATAGTCTATTTAGTAAAAAGGTATCTGCGCCCCAATTATTGTTTGCTTTAGGTCTAGCATTTGTGCAAATTGCGGACATTTCACCTAGTATACCAAAATTTTGAAATAAGAAATTTTTATATTTTATTTTTTCATAGTTAAAAATAGGATCCTCTCTTTGTATCTTGGTTATTACTTCTAATGATGTTTTGCCATTTATTTTTTCTCCATCATTCATTAACATCTGTAATATTTTAAAAATAGTTATGTTTCTTTCTTTTAATATATGTTCTAAATTTCTTTTTTCTATTCCTAAAAGATGGCAAATATTTTCTTCAGATATCTCAAAATTATATGTTGATTTTCCTGCTTTTAAAGAAGTTAACTTATTTCTATAGTTTTCTACAAATATATAATAAGAGTATCGTATCCATTTTGATATTTCTTCCATATCTTCGCTTGAGCAAACTTTTGGTGGGAGAAAAGCTTTCTCCTTTTCTGCTAGTGAAATATCTTTTATTTTACCTTCTTCTTTTTCAATTATATATTTTTCTCCCGTGTCATATATAAGCCTTTCTAAAATATCATACTCCTTATCTATTTGTTCTAATTTTTTTCGTATTTTTTCTATGTCTTCATCAGCAGAAGTTTCTTCTAATTTGTTTAATTCATATAAATAATAGCTTCCATAGTCCGCTAAAAAATTTAATATGGTATCTATGCTATACATATCTTCTATTGTGCTTTCTTGCTCTCCGCAATATTTTAATATTAGTTCTTCTTTTGTCTTTCCTGTAATCCTGCTAAAATCTTTGAAATAACTTTCAAATTTTTCTTGTAAGTACGCTGCATATTCTCTTCTACTTGATAATCTCATTTTCGCCTCCATATTACAATTTTATTATACTATATATTTTTATTTTTTTATACTTTTTTACCTTGAGTTTACACTTTTTATCAACAGCACCTGTGATATAAGAAAAACTATAGACATAAATCTATAGCTTATATAAATATTTTAATTTTAGAGACTACAGGCTCTAAAATTCTTTTGAAGACCCTAGGCTTCAAAAGTAAGTGAGAAACCTTGGGTTCGAACTTTTACTACTTTATACTAAAGTACTTAGTTAAATCTTTAATTACTCTTTTATGATAGAATACTAAGAGAATTATTAAACTTAATACACCTACTCCTCCTAAAACAATGATAGGCCAGTTTAATTCTACTACTTTAGTTAGAGCTAATATACAAAATATTATAGCTCCAATAGCAGTAAAGAATAATGGAATAAATTTCTTTCTTTGTAATTTGAATTCAGATAGAAATATTATTAACTGAAATATTATAATACTAAAGAGAATTATATTAATTACAAAGTATGAGAAACTAGTTTCTTCAATAATATCTATCATGTATAAATAAGCACATACTATCATTACTACTATTGTTATTCTTTTTATTAGAGTATTATCTATTAATGGTTTATTTAATATAGCAAAATAGAATATTATTTCTCCTCCTAGTACATAAAGCATCCATTTTTTTCCTCCTAGTGAGAGGTTTACTATAGTACAAGTTATTATAGATATTAAAAATATTATTAACATTATCTTTCTAAATATTAAGAATTTATTTACTTCTTTTTTTAGTTTTGGATAATTAATTTCTACTTTCATAGTCTTCACTTCCATATACTTTTAATTTAATATTGTTTTGAGTTAATATGTTATATATACTATTTTCTACTGATGTATTTGTAGTTAATTTACTTATTGATAATGTTAAAATATTATTACACGTTATGATAGAAAATGAGGCTCTATTTGTAATAGCGGTTCCTAAGACAAAGTCCATCTTTTCTACTTCTTTTTGTATTTCTTTTGGTAATTTTATATTACCTAGATTGGATAATACTGTAGTTTGAGATTTATCGCCAGCATAACCATATATTAATTTGGCTACTGGTCTTTTTATAAATAGTGGAATGAATTTTAAATACTTTATTAAATTATCTGTATATTTTAATAATTCATCTAAGTTATCTTTAGTATTTTTTTCTCTTAATTGTCTTTGTACTTCAAGTAGGGTACTATCTAAATCTTTGATATCTTCTCTTGGAATATTTATGGATACATATAATGAGAAGTTTCTTAATGTTTTAGAGGGATAGTATTTACGCATATTTACTGGTACTTGTATTTTTATTAGTCCTTTTTTTGATGTTGAATATGATATTGTTAGAAATAAAATACTTAACATTAGTTCTGTTATAGTGGCATTCTTTTCTTTAGATAGTTTTTTTATATCATTTAAATCTATATCAAAATGTAATATCTGACATGGTCTAACACTTGATTTTTTTCCATCTATTTGAAGAGCTTTTTTCTCTATTAGACTTTGTGATTTTATCTTTGAAACTTTTCCTTTAAATTCATCTTTTGCTTCTTCTTCTTTAGGTCTTTCATTTATATCTAATACATAATTATTAGTACCTTGTATTTCTTTTAATAATTTTAGATAAGTAACTACTAGTGTGGATAGAAATATGGTAGCTCCTGTTCCATCTGTTAGGGTATGAAAGCATTCTATACTTATTCTATTTTTATAGTATAGGGATTTAAATGATTGTTTACCTATGTTTGATACATTTATATATGAACATGGTAATTTTTTTTCTTCATGGATATGGAATCTTTTCTTTATCCCATCTAGATAGTGCCAAAAGAAGCCTTTTCTTACTGATGTTCTAAAGGTAGGAAATCTTTTCATAGTAAATAATAGGGCTATTTGATATATTTCTGCTACAATATCTTCTTTTAAATAACATGATACTCTATAGACACTCATAAGATTATCTCTCATTGATAATGGATATATTTTAGCGGCGCTATCTAATGGATACCAGTTTTCTGGTTCTTTTTGATAAATGTCTCCAAGGTTATCTATGGATAATATTTTAAGTGTTTCTTTAAGAGATTTTCCATTTTTTAAATAGTACTCTATGGCCTTCTCAAAGTCTTCATTTATTTTTATGGTTTCTTTTTTTGTTAGAGATATACTATTATTTAGATTAGTGAAATATTCTTTAATGATTTTTCCGTCTTCTAGACTGAATTTCTTGTAAAAGGTACTTCTTTGTTTCAATTTATCACTTCCATATTTATTATATCATAATATGTTGATTATTTGTGTACTTTTTCCCATGAACATTCTATATCATTTCTTCCAAAATGACCATAGGCTGCGAGTGGATAATAGATTGGTTTTTGTAAATCTAATTCTTTTATGATATTATCTACACTGAAATTGAAAGTGTTATTTACATATTTATATATTTCTTCTTCAGATACTTTATTTGTACCAAAGGTATTTATATATAATGATATTGGATAGGCTTTACCTATAGCATAACTTAGTTCTATTTCACATTTATCAGCATAATTATGGGCAACAATATTTTTGGCTACATATCTAGCATAATAGGCTGCACTTCTATCTACTTTAGATGGATCTTTACTGCTGAAACATCCTCCTCCTACTTTACCCATTCCACCGTATGTATCACATACTATTTTTCTACCAGTAGTACCGCTATCACCAAAAGAACCTCCTACCGTAAAACTACCACTGGTGTTTATTAAGATGTTTGTTTTGTCATCTATTAGATTACTTGGCACTACTTTATTTATTACTTTCTCTATTATATATTTTCTTAATTCTTTACTAGATACTTCTTTTTTATGCTGAGAAGCTATAATTATGGTATCTATTCTCTTTGGAATATCATCTTGATATTCTACTGTTACTTCGGTTTTACCATCAGGTAATAAAGGACTATCTTTATCTTCTTTTCTTACCTTGGTTAAATTATAGGCTAGTTTATTGGCAAGCATTATTGGCATAGGCATTAATTCTTTTGTTTCATTAGTGGCATAGCCAAACATTATTCCTTGGTCTCCTGCCATAATGGTATCTTTTTCTACAGCCTTATTTATTTCTTTAGACTGCATACCTACTTTTACTATTACATGGTATTCTTCATTATAACCTATATCTTTTAGTACTTCTTTGTTTTTATCAAAAAGAAAAAACTCTTGAAAGAGTTTGTAGCTAGCATTATTCTCTTTCATCGTTATTAGCTGTACCACCTTACTTTATGCAGGTTGGTATGAGTTCATAGAGCTAATTCTCTCCCTCATTCTTGATAAAATACATTTATATTATATATTATTTTTGACACTTATACAAGTGATTTTATTTTATTTTTTATATTAATTAAAAAACTCCATTCTTCCTACATAAACCTTTTACGTGATAAACGTAAAGCTTCAGACTAAATAGAGTTCTTATATGACATATGATATCATTTTTAATGATAATTGTCAATTATTATAACAATTCAAAAGTTGCACTTGACTTTTTAATTAATAATTATTATACTTCATATTATTTTCTTTTTCTTTTTTTTGTTTTAGCAGGTAATTTCTGTGCTGCTTGCTCTTTTTCTTCTATTAATTTATTTTTCAAATCTTCTAATGCCTGCTTTTGCCTACTAAGACTTGATTCTTGTTTAGGTGTAACATTTTGTTCTTCTTTGTTGTCTGTATCCTTTAATTCTAAATAATCATTATCTTTTATAGTATTTGTAGCATTCTCTACATCATCATATTCTTCCGTTTCTTCTGAAAGAGAACTTTTTATAGCCTCAATAACTTTTTTCTTTTGTTCAGCTTCAGTTAATCTATATGCATCACCAGCAACTTTTAAAATCGTGATATCATCTAATGAATCACCTATTTCATAGAATATTTCACTTTTTTCATTGTCATTTTCAATCTTGACTGAATCTGATTTGGCAATTCTCGCTTCTAATTTAAATGGAACAAGAATGGCATTTAGTCCTGTTGGTTTTTTTAGATACTCTTGTTTTTCTATTTCTGACATTTCTTCTAATGCATCTATTACACTTAATTGATCCAACAACATAGGTCTAATATTATTGTACTTTGTTATTCTTTCAAAAACTTGTATAATATTAAATATTGGTATTAGCATTGACAAAAGTGTAATCTTTGATGCATCTGGATTTAACTTTTTACTTAAATCTGACAATCTGTCTATATTAATTTTATATCCGGCATCGGCAACATCCTTAAACATTCTCAATTCATTTGTTAATTCAATGCAAAAACTTGCAGCTACTGTGCTAATCCATAAAACTACAATTTTCATAATTATTTAATTCCTCCTTTGAAAGTATTAACTATTATATATTATTTTTGATACTTATACAAGTGATTTTGTTTTATTTTTTATTATTTAGGTATATATAACTGGCTTATATATGATAGATTTTATTTTTAGACTATAGGCTAAAAATAACACTCTGAGACTACAGGCTTAGAGTGATAATATTAATTAATTATATTTTATTTCTTTTATATATGGTTTAGCGGATATTAAACCCATCTTTGGTATTATAGTTATTGTTACTTCTTTTTTATCTTCAGATAACTCAATATTTTCAATTACATCTTTTTCAGTACTTACTAGTTTTATTTCATGCATACTTAAAGTACTACGGGTAGTTAATGATGAATTATTAGATAATGTACCTAGCTTAGTATCATCTATATATACATCAAATGGTATAGCAAAACCTAACATTTTCTTTTCTCTTACTATAGTTATCTTTCCAATATTATTTTCATTATTTAATGGAGTTTCTTTACCACAATGAGGACAGAATTTGGCTCCTAAATCTAATTTACATCCACAATTTAGACATATCATATTAAACACTTCCTATCTACATACTTATATTAACATAAGTATGTTTTTTTTGCAATTTTATTATATACTTTTTTGTACTTATGTGATAAAATTATACTAGGAGAAGAAGAATATGTTAGGGAAGATTATTGCTATTAATGAAAATGTTGTATCTGTTAAATTAGAAGTTAATGTCTATGATTTTGATGGTTTAATAGGTAAGAATGTTACTTTTAAAGATGAAAATATTACTAGTATTGGAGAAGTTACTGCGATTGGTAATGGGATTATGCAGGCTATTTTGGTTGGTGAAATTAAAGATGGTAAATTTTTATATGGAGATATTTCTAAGCCTTCCTTTAAGGCTATATGTTATTTGATTGATAATGCTACTTTGGATATTGTTCTAAATAGTGATGCTACTAATACTATAAAAATTGGTAAATCTTATATATATCCTGATTATGATATTAAACTTGACGTTGGTAATTTCTTTTCTAATCATTTTGCTATACTAGGTAATTCTGGTAGTGGTAAATCTTATTCGGTGGCTAAGATACTACAAGGAATCTTCTATCAGTGTAAGACTCTTCCATTTTATTCTAATATTTTCTTATTTGATGCTTATGGTGAATATCAAAGAGCCTTCTCAAGAATACATGAAGTTAATGAAAATATTAATTATAAGGTATATACTACAGATTTAAATAGTACGGAGTTTGAAATACTTACTTATCCTTTTTGGCTTTTAGGAGTAGATGATTTATGTTTACTTATGGGTGTTACTTCTAAAGAACAGATTCCAATAGTAGAAAAGGCTTTGAAGTTAGTTAGTTATTTTTCTAGAGAAGAAAATGAAGTTATTAATCAGAAGAATGATATTATTGCTAGATGTTTACTTGATGTATTGTTTTCTGGTAAGGCTCCTAGTATGATAAGAAATAAAGTTGTATCTATTCTTACTAAGTTTAGTACTAGTAATTTGAATCTTGAGGTTAAACTCGAAAAAGGTGGATGGGCTAGAACTATAAGACAATGTTTATTTGTAGAACAAGGTGGAGAGTTTGCAGATGTTGAACTTGTTATTGAGTATTTAGAGAGTTTATGTCTAGATAACTTTGAACTTTCTTTACCTAATGGTGAATTTATGTATTCTATGAAAGATTTTAGTACAGCTTTAGAGTTTGCTCTTATTTCTGAGGGAGCTCTTAATAGTGATACTGCCTTTGAACTTGGTAATGCTCTTAAAGTTAGATTTAATAATCTTATGAATAGTGATTATTCTAGATATTTTGATTATAATGGTTATATTAATAGAGAGGGATATATTAATTTGCTTCTTACTTGTAATAATGGTAGAAAAGCACAAATTGTTAACTTTAATATTAATTATGTTGATGATAGATTTGCTAAGAACTTAGTTAAGATTTATTCTAAGCTTTTGTTTGATTATATTGTATCTTTAAATCAAAGAGCTACAATGCCATTTCATATTGTACTTGAAGAGGCTCATAGATATGTACAGAATGATAGTGATGTTAGTATACTTGGTTATAATATATTTGAAAGAATTACTAAAGAAGGCAGAAAGTATGGTTTACTACTTGGAATTGTTTCACAAAGGCCTTCTGAATTATCAGAAACTGCGATATCACAGTGTAGTAATTTCTTAGTATTTAAGATGTTTCATCCTAGAGATTTGCAGTTTATTAAAGATATTATTTCTAGTGCTGATGTTACTTTAACTAATAAGATTAAGACACTACATCCTGGTACTTGTATTATGTTTGGGACAGCTTTTAAACTTCCTACGATTGCTATTCTTGATAAACCTAATCCTGAACCTCTTAGTCAAAGCTGTGATATTAATAAGACTTGGTATCTTAATAATAATTAATATATATAAAAAGATAATTCTAAATATGCAGAATTATCTTTTATTTATTTCCTCAGAAGCCTAGGGTCTTCTTGAGGCAAATTGGAGCCTGTAGTCTCCAATTTGATTATCTTTATTGTTGTAGTATAATAATTCTTTGAGTTATTATCTATTTTTCTAAACTTCAAATAATCACAAATTGTGACTAGTTCTTTTTCCTATTTTTTTTGTCTTTAACTGGTGACTTTTTGTCACCAGTTCTTTTTTTGACTTTTTTGTCTTTAACTTATACTTTTTTCTCCTATAACATTCATTATTAAACTTTTTATTTTAAAGACTACAGGCTTTAAAATACTTTTTTGAAGACCTTAGGCTTCAAAAAACCACATTAAACTTTAAGGTTAATGTGGTATATATAAATATAATTATAATACTTGTTTTAAATATTGTCCTGTATATGAATTAGGATTATTTACTACTTCTTCTGGGGTACCTGTGGCTACTACTTCACCGCCACCAGTTCCTCCTTCTGGTCCTAAATCTATTATGTAGTCTGCTACTTTGATAACATCTAGATTATGTTCTATTATTACTACAGTATCACCATTATCTACTATTCTCTCTAATATTTTTAATAGTTTCTTAATATCGTCTTGATGTAATCCAGTGGTAGGTTCATCTAAAATAAAGATACTCTTACCAGTAGGTTTCTTTTGAAGTTCTTTAGCAAGTTTTACTCTAGCAGCTTCGCCTCCTGATAATGTTGGAGCGGCTTGTCCTAGTCTAATATAACCTAGGCCAACATCAGATAATACTTTTAATTTATTTAATACTTTAGGATGATTTTCAAAAAATTCCATGGCTTCATCCACGCGCATATTTAGTACTTCATAAATATTTTTATCTTTATATTTTATTTCTAGTGTTTCACTATTGTATCTAGTTCCATTACATACTTCACAAGGTACATATACATCTGGTAGGAAATGCATTTCTATCTTCTTTACGCCATCTCCCCAACAAGCTTCACATCTTCCACCTTTAACATTGAAACTAAATCTACCTTTGTCATAGCCTCTTATTTTGGCTTCCTTGGTTTCTGCGAAGATGTCTCTTATATCATCAAATACTCCTGTATAAGTTGCTGGATTAGATCTTGGCGTTCTTCCTATTGGTGTCTGGGATATTTGTACTACTTTATCAATGTTTTCTAATCCTTTTATTTCTTTACATTTACCCGGTTTTTCTTTTGATGAATAGATAGTTGATGCGAGAGTCTTATAAAGTATTTCGTTTATTAGACTTGACTTACCGGAACCTGATACTCCTGTTACTAGAGTCATTGTTCCTAGTGGTATTTTAACATTGATATTTTTTAGATTGTTTTCTTTAGCACCTTTTATTTCTAGATATTTTTTATTTCCTTTTCTTCTTTTAGAGGGCACTTCTATTTTTTCTATTCCTTTTAGATATCTTCCTGTTAGGCTATCTGGATTATTCATTACTTCTTCTGGAGTACCTTTGGCTACGACATAGCCTCCGTGCTCTCCTGCTCCTGGGCCAATATCTATTAAATAATCTGCTTGAAGCATAGTATCGGTATCATGCTCAACCACTATTAGAGAGTTACCTAGGTCACGCATTTCTAATAGAGAGTTTATTAGTCTTTGATTATCTCTTTGATGCAGACCTATACTTGGTTCATCTAAGACATATAAGACTCCTGTTAATCTAGAACCTATTTGAGTGGCTAGTCTTATTCTTTGACTTTCACCGCCTGATAGAGTTCCGGCTTCTCTTGATAATGTTAGGTAAGATAGGCCAACATTTATAAGAAAGTTTAATCTTGATTTTATTTCTTTTACGACTATTTCGGATATTGATGCCTGCTCAGGAGTTAACTTTAGATTAGAGATATATTTATTTAACTCTTCTATTGACATTGATGTTACTTCATAAATATTCTTTTTATTTATTAAGACATTTAGTACTGATGGTTTTAGTCTTGAACCATGGCAGGTAGGACACTCTAGTTCAGTCATATATCCTTCTATCCACTCTCTTATCCAAGTACTTTTTGTTTCTATGTATCTTCTTTCTAGGTTGGTTATTATTCCTTCATAGTAGCTTGTTGTTTTTCTAGTGTTTCCATTCTTAGCTTGATAATTAAAGGTTATGGCATCTTTAGCACCATATAATATTATATCTAGTTCTTCTTTTGTTAACTCTTTTACTGGTTTTGATAAATCTATATGGTAAAAGTCCGCTACTGTGGTAAGTTCTGTATACATGATACTTGATTCTTCATCTAGATTTATTGGTTTGATCGCCCCTTCTAGTATAGATTTATTTTTATCTGGGATTACTAGGTCAACATCTATTTTATATTTTACTCCTAGTCCTTTACAATCTGGACAAGATCCATAAGGTGCATTGAAAGAGAATATACGGGGCTCTAATTCTTCAAGAGAATAATCACAGTATGGACAAGCATAGTCCTCACTCATAAGCAGTTCTTCTCCGCCAATAACATCTATTATAACTTTACCATGACTTAGTTTAGTCGCAGTCTCTAGAGAAGAGTATAATCTACTTCTTATGCCTTCTTTTACTACTAGTCTATCTATTATTACTGAGACATTGTGTTTCTTATTTTTATCTAATTCTAAATCTTCAGATAAGTCTTTTACTTCACCATCTACTTTTACTCTGATGTATCCTTCTTTTCTTAGTTTTTCAAATAAATCTTTTTGAGTTCCTTTTTCTCCTTTTACTATTGGAGACATAACCATTATTTTGGTAGATTCTTCAAGAGATAATACTCTAGTTGTCATCTCTTCAACTGACTGAGATGATATTGGTATATGATGATTAGGACAATAAGGAACACCAATTCTTGCAAATAATAGTCTTAAGTAATCATATATTTCTGTTACTGTACCTACGGTACTTCTGGGATTTTTATTAGTAGTTTTTTGATCTATTGATATACTTGGTGATAGTCCTTCAATAGTATCTACATCGGGTTTTCCTGTCGCAGCTATAAACTGTCTTGCATAGGCAGATAGACTTTCTACATATCTTCTTTGTCCTTCGGCATAAATAGTATCAAAAGCAAGGGATGATTTACCTGATCCTGATACTCCGGTCATTACTACTAATTTATTTTTGGGTATTTCTATATCTATATTTTTAAGGTTATTTTCTCTAGCACCTTTTATTATTATTTTATCCATATACATCGCCTCTTCTTTGGTATTATATCACAATTTTTTAATTTTATAAACAAGAAAAAAATGCTAATTAAAGCATTTGTATTTATTATAGTTTTAACTGTCCTGGTGAGACTGTTTCAATGCCAGACCAAGGATTATTTTTTACTCTTTCTAGTACTTTAGGATGCTCCTCTAGAGGGGCTACTTTCTCGCAAATTTTATCCGTTTGTGGTACTACTGGGTCCGCTGCACTTATAGTTTCTTGATTTTCTACGACTGGATGGTCTAATCTATCTTGCTCTACAAGGGCTTTAGCTTCATCTCTATAAATACTAGCTTCTTTTGGAGTAGTAATGGAAGAATTGATAACTGGCTCTATTACCGGTTCTTTAACAGGAGCTTCTATGATATCTTTAGGTTCACTTGACTTTTTATAATTAATTTGATTTATTTTTTCACCTTCGGATAGTTTGCGTTCTAATCCTGGTATTTCTACATCAAGTCCATCTTTTATTGCATCTACTGCTTCTAATACACCTGATAGTCCTTTTGAACTTAGTATTTTTCCTATTAAATAAATTCTCTGTTGGTCGCTTAATGTGTCATTTATGTCTCTATTTTCCATAGTACTCCTCCTTTGTCAAGTATAGTATATAGTAATTTTTGTAAAAAGTAAATATTTTTTTTACCTTGATAATTAATTTGACATTAATTTGATAGTTTTATCTTGTATTCTCTTTATTATATTATATACTGTTCTTAATTTATTACCTGTTATTTCTGATATTTCTAGTACTGTATAATTCTGTTCTTTTAAAGTGAATATTAATTCTTCTTCCCAAGTTAAAACTTCTATTATTTTATTTCTTAAACTTGAATAGTCATAATCATTAAATAAATTTACTTCAGGATTATATTTATTACTTTCTAGTTCTAATATTCTTTCATTATTATTTTCATATGATATTGATTCATTTAATATTTTGTTTTTAGTAACATTATGTTTTGCTATGTAATTAGTTAGATTATTATCTATTACTTTATTTAAATAAGTATTAAAAGTATTTTTATCTATGTAATTATCTATGGCTTTATAAAAAGCTAGTTCAGTTTCATTTAATAATTCTTTTATGTCTATATGTGAACTTCTACTATAAGATAGTGCTTTAGCATACAATAGACTATTATACTTTTTTCTTAATTCATTTACCGCATCTTCATTATTTTCTTGTGCTAAATATAATAGTTCATAATCATTATACATATTAAATCCCCCTAGATCTATTTATTTCTGATAAGAATATTCCACATGCTACGGAAGCATTAAGACTATTTACTGTTCCTTTCATTGGTATTTTAGCAATGTAATCACAGTTATCTGCAGTAACCTTGCTTATACCTTTTCCTTCATTTCCTATTACTAATCCTATTTTTGTTTTGTAATCTATTTCTGTATAATTAGTTCCTTCCATGTCTGTTCCTACTATCCAATATCCTAGATCTTTTAATTTCCTTATAGCATTGTTGATATTTGGTACATTTACTATTTTTATTTTTTCTATTGTGCCAACGGATGTTTTAACAACAGTACTTGTTATTTGAACACTGCGGTCATTGGGAATTATTATGGCATCCACACCAAAGGCTTCACTCGAACGAACAATGGCTCCAAGATTATGTGGATCTTCAAGATGATCTAATATTACTATAAGTGGATATTCTGTAGTAATATTTGGTATTATTTCATCAAATGAATATGTTTTAATATCCTCTACTTCAAGTATTATACCTTGATGTAATCCTTTACACATCTTATCTAATTCTCTATTGTCAAGAACTTTTGTGATTATTTTTTTTCTTTCTATTAAAGATAATATTTCTTCATCTTTAAACTTATTACTTAAGTATATTTTATGTACTTTTTTATTTTCTTTTAAAGCCTCTAGGGCTACATTTTTACCATATATTTTCATTATTTCACCTCAATTAAACTTAATATTTCATATAGTCTTTCATTATTATTTAGATATAGGTCTCCAAGTAATGATTCAAATCCCGTGGATAATTTATAAGTAATTATATCGGTATTTTTAGGGTGACTATTATTTTTGTAATTTCTTCCTCTTTTTACTATGTCTAATTCATCATTGGTTAATAGATTATTATCTATTAAATAGTTTAATGCTTTTACTTCTCCTTTAGCGGATACATACTCTACTTGCTTCTTCTGAATTTTTTCTATATCATTATATCCTACCTCTATTAACTTTTCTCTTATATAAAGGGAATAGATGGCATCTCCAAGTAAGGCAAGTACTTGGATGTTAATTAATTTTGTATTCATAATAACCTCAATTCTGTTGTTATTATATATTATTTATTTGGTTATGTCAATTGGTTAAAAAGAAAAAGAGCATTAAGCTCCCATATTATAATTTTGTTGTATTTGGCCAAACATTGATGGACCATTATTTGGAACATTATTTACTGGTATTGGATTGTTTACTGGTTCTGTTGTTTGTCCAAAAAATGGAGTATTTTGAATATTTGGATTAGTGTTTGGCATAGTATTTTGTACTGTGTTAAAGTTATCAGTAGTTTCCATCATATTACCAATAGTAGGCATCTGTGGTTCCCAAAGATTTCCACTGAAGTTTACCTGCGCATTATTATTTTGTACTGGCACGCTTTGTGGTACTTCAAGTGAAGGAATATTATCATTTATGTTATTGTTTACTGGTACTGTTGGTTCACTTGATATTGGAATTGTTTCTCCTAGTGGTTTATTATTTTGTACTTCATTAACTGAAGCACTTCCTGGTATGTTAAATGTTGGTATATTCATATTTGGTGTATTACTCTCTGGGGTATTTGTAGTATTTGGTACTTCAAAGGTTGGAATATCAAGTTTTACTTCTGGCACATCTATTTTTACTGGTTCAACAATACTTTTTGTTTCTACACCATTTTCTTCACTATTATATTTATTATTTAATACCTTTAGGGTCTCTCTTGTGGGATTTTCTAATAACTCATTTGTTATATCCTCTAACTCTTCTTTACTTAGATACATCATATAGGTACCCCTCCTCTATTCTAAATAGATTATAATATAAAAAAGAAAAAAAGTAAATACAATTTCACTTTTTTATATTAAATTATCTCTATCATAAATATTTATATTATATAAACTATAAATATCTATATTTGAAGATTTAGTAAACTTGATAAAACACAAATCTTCAATAACTATATCTTTATCTTTAGATAATTTAAATTCTTTTTTTATACCATTTTTTAGTTTAGAATTATCTAACCCTGTTTTAACTATATTTAAATTATTGGCTAGATATATGGTAATATTATTATCACTAAAATAATCTACTCTTACTTTGTTATCAATTATTAATGAGCCTTTTCCTTTTAACTGATAGCTTCTTGGTTTTATTTCTTTTTTAGGTGTTATTCTCTTTATTTCTTTTAAGTCTAATTTATTTATTATGCTTCCTTCGGATATTAAACCTGGTGTGTCCATAATATGAATGCCCTCTAGGTCTATTTCTATTTTATTTAGGGTTGTTGATGGATAAATACTGGTAGTTACCTCGATATCTTTTTCAGAGTAATTTTTTATTATTTTATTTATTAATGTTGATTTACCTGAATTGGTATTACCTATAAAGTATACTTCTTTATTATTACTGTATTTTTTTATTTTATTCATTAGACTATCTAAGTTATAATTTTTTACTGAACTTATTACTTCAATATCTAGATAGTTATTTACTCTCTTTGATACATAGTCTATTAACTTATAATCTTTTACTGATTTTGGCAATAAATCTTTTTTTGTTAAAACTATTATTACATTATTAAAGTTATTTATGATATCTAAGTTTAAGCTTAGTAATGATGTAAGATAAACTACTAGTGAGTCTTTGGGAATACTATTTAATATATTTTGATAGTCTTTATTATCTAGTGTTACTTCTTTATATTCACCATAGTATTTTAATTTAAAGCATCTTTCACAAATATCTTTATTTAAATCATCTACATAACCTTCTTTATCTATGTTATCATTTTGAAGTAATACTCCACATCCTGAACATTTCTTAGTCATAATATTCTCCTACTTTAAAGATTCCCTGTTTGGTCATCTTATTTATTTTTTTTCTTTCTATATATCTATGAATTTTAGTAAATGGCATATCAATATTTGACATTGGATTTACTAAGACTGTTGTTATTCCTACTTTATTGCCACCATATATATCAGTAACTAATTGATCTCCAATTATGGCAACTTCAGATAAATCATACTTATATAAATCTATTATTTTAATAAAGTTCTTCTTTCTTGGTTTTCCTGCTTTGGCACAGCAATCTACTTTTAATTCTTTTTTAAATGGAGATAATCGCTCTTTTGGTGAATTAGAAAATATTATTACTTTGAAGCCTTGTTCGCTTAATTTATCAAATAAGTTTTTTAATTTTTTGGTAGGTGTTCTATCAATATAAGGCACACAGGTATTGTCTAAATCAAATAGTAGACATTTGATACCATTTTCTTTTAATTTATCATAATTTATTGTATATATACTTTTTTGATAAGCATCTGGATAAAAGTAATTCATTTTCCACGTATAATCAATCTTAAGGAATTATTAATCCTTTAGATTGATTTTTCCTTTCT
>OBLG01000211.1_pt1 | contig 73755 bp, 83 predicted proteins | sample 1517451 | NCBI WGS metagenome assembly OBLG01 (sample SAMN04571694, study PRJEB22368) | human gut metagenome | biome: human gut; material: stool | host: Homo sapiens | place: Luxembourg | collected 2012-06-29
TGGGCGATGTGGTGGCCATCGTGGCCGGTAAGGACGAGAAATGCGTGGACAAGGCCCTCAAGCTCATCAAGGTGGAGTACGAGGTTCTGGAGGCCGTGCTGGACTACCACACCGCCAAGGATAACCCGGTTCTCGTCCACCCGGAGGACAATTGGGTGAGCCTGTGTCCGGTGGGGGCCGACAACAAGCGCAACCTCTGCGCCCATGACGAGAGCAGCTCCGGCGACATTGATGCCGTGCTGGCTGCCAGCGATATCATCATCGACCATGTGTACCACACCAAAGCCTGCCAGCAGGCCATGATGGAGACCTTCCGCACCTACTGCTCCATTGACACCTACGGACGCCTGAACGTGCTCAGCTCGACACAGATCGTGTTCCATGCGCGGCGCAACATCGCAAACGCCCTGCATATTCCCAAGAGCATGGTACGCGTGGCAAAGCCCCGCATCGGCGGCGGCTTTGGTGCCAAGCAGACGGCAGTCAGTGAGGTGTATCCGGCCTTTGTGACCTGGAAGACCAAGAAGCCCTCCAAGATCATCTTCAGCCGCGTGGAAAGCCAGATCGCATCTTCACCGCGCCATGAGATGGAGATGCACGTCCGCTTGGGTGCCACCAAAGACGGCATCGTGAAAGGTATCGACCTGTACACCCTGTCCAACACCGGCGCTTACGGTGAGCATGGCCCCACGACGGTGGGCCTTTCCGGCCACAAGTCCATCCCGCTGTACGGCAAGGCCGAGGCCTTCCGCTTTGTCAGTGATGTCGTCTACACCAACCATATGTCTGCCGGTGCCTACCGCGGCTACGGCGCGACCCAGGGCCTGTTTGCGGTGGAATCTGCCGTGAACGAGCTGGCCCACAAACTGAACATGGACCCCTTCGAACTGCGGCTGAAAAACACCGTGCAGGAGGGTGACGTGATGCCGGCCTACTATGGCGAGGTGAACACCAGCTGTGCGCTGGACCGCTGCCTTGTCAAGGTGCGGGAGATGATCGACTGGGAGCACAAGTATCCCATGCGCGATATGGGCAACGGCAAAGTACGCGCCGTCGGCATGGGCATGGCGATGCAGGGCTCCGGCATTTCCGGCATGGATGTGGGCAGCGCTACCCTGAAACTGAACGATGACGGGTTCTATACCCTGATGATCGGTGCCGCCGATATGGGCACCGGCTGTGACACCACGCTTGCGCAGATCGCCGCCGAAGTGCTGGACTGCCCGTTGGATAATATCACGGTGTTTGGTGCGGATACGGATACGTCACCCTATGACTCCGGCTCCTACGCGTCCAGCACCATTTATGTCACCGGCAAAGCCACCGAAAAATGCGCCATGAAGCTGCGCGCTCAAATTTGTAAGCTGGGTGCCGAACTGCTGGAATGCGCCGAGGACGAAGTGGAATTTGACGGAAAAGACGTGTTCAAGAGCAAGGACCCGACACGGAAAAAGTCTCTGTCGGAAATCGCCTATGCTTCCCAGTTTGGCCACATGGTGCCGCTGGAAGCCACCGAGACCCACACTTCGCCTCTGTCGCCGCCGCCATTCATGGCCGGTGCCGCCGAGGTGGAAGTGGACACCGAGACCGGCGAAGTGAAGCTGCTGGAATTTGACGCCTGTGTGGACTGCGGCACACCCATCAACCCCAATCTGACCCGCGTGCAGGCCGAAGGCGGCCTGCTGCAGGGCATCGGCATGACCCTGACCGAGAACATCACCTACGATAAAAACGGTTACCCGGAAGAAAACTCGCTGTTCCAGTACAAAATCCCTGCCCGCACCGATGTGGGCAAGATCAACGTTGCGTTTGAGAGCAGCTACGAGCCCAACGGTCCCTTTGGTGCAAAGTCCATCGGCGAGATCGTCATCAACACGCCGCTGCCCGCCATTTCGGACGCCATTTATAATGCCATCGGCACCCGGTTCTACGAGCTGCCCATCACGCCGGAACAGATTGCCATGGCGGTGGCAGAAAAGCAGAAATGATCGACGAACTGCAGTTCCCGTTTCTGGCCGAAAAAGGTCATGTGATCTCGCTGGTAGGCGGCGGCGGAAAGACGACCCTCATGTATAACATGGCTGCGCACGGCGCCCGCAAGGGCTGGTGTGTACTGACAGCGACCACCACCCACATCCAGCAGCCGCCGGGCGAAGTCTTTGCGCAGACAGACGCAGACCTTTTCCGCTTGTGGGAGCGCGGCAGCTATGCCGTGGCCGGAACGCCCGCGCCCGGTGGCAAACTGACCGCCCCGCCGCAGGAGCAGCTGGAACGCTGGATGGCAATTGCCGACCTCGTTCTGATCGAAGCGGACGGTGCCAAGCGGATGCCCTGCAAGGCCCCGGCGGCGCATGAGCCGGTGCTTTTGCCGCAGTGCGATATCGTGCTGGCGGTGGCAGGCACTTCGGCACTGGAAAAGCCGCTGGAAGAAGTTTGTTTTCGAGCAGAGCTTGCCGGGCCGCTTTTGCATGTCCCGGGCAATACGCTGCTGACGCCCGCATTGCTGGCAAAGCTGCTGGCAAGCGAAGCGGGCGGCCGAAAGGCTGTGGGCAGCCGCCGCTTTTATGCGGCGATCAATCAGGTGGACACAGATGAACGCACTGCTTTGGCCCGGCAGACCGCCGAGCTTCTAAAAAAGCAATACGGTGTGCCTTGCGTCCTGACGCATTTTGAAGAAGGAGAGCGTGCATGAGCAAGGAAGAAAAAATTGTATTCTGCACCGGCGGCGGATGTACGGCCAAGCTGGGCGCGGGCGTACTGAGCCGCATTCTGGAAAAGCTGCCGCGCGGCGAAAAAGACCCGGACCTGCTGGTAGGCTACGACAGCCGGGATGACGCGGCGGTGTACCGCATCACAGACGATATTGCATTTGTTCAGACGGTGGACTTTTTCCCGCCAATGGTGGATGACCCGTATACCTTCGGGCAGATCGCCGCAGCCAACGCCCTGAGTGATATCTACGCCATGGGCGGCGAAGTGAAGACGGCACTGAACCTTGTCTGCTTCCCCGAGAGTATGGATTTGAACATTCTGGGCGAGATCCTGCGCGGAGGGGCCGAGAAGGTGGCTGAAGCGGGCGGAAGCCTTGCAGGAGGCCATTCCATCGCGGATACCGGCGTGAAATACGGCCTGTCCGTCACCGGTCTTGTGGACCCAAAAAAAATGTATACGAACGATTCCGGCCAGCCCAGCGATAAGCTGATTTTGACAAAGGCGCTGGGCGTTGGCCTGATCTGCACGGCAAACCGTGTGGGCGAAGCTGCCCCGGAACACATGGCCGGTGCCATCGCGTCCATGACGATGCTGAACAAGACCGCTGCCGCGATCAGCCGACGCTATACCGTCCATGCGGCCACGGATGTGACCGGGTTCAGCTTTCTGGGCCATCTGCACGAGATGATGGGCGGAAAACTTTCCTGCATCATCGACGCACATGCAGTGCCGGTGCTGCCGGGTGCCGAAAAAGCAGCCGACGATTTTCTCTATACTGCTGCCGGGCAGCGCAACCGCAACCATACCGGGCCTTACGTCACCTTTGAACAGGTGCCCTTTGCCCTGGAAGAAGTGCTGTTTGATTCGCAGACTTCCGGCGGCCTGCTGCTGGCCGCTGCGCCGGAAGATGCCGTCGCACTGGAAGCAGAGCTGCAGGCGGCCGGTCTGCCCGCAAAAATCGTGGGCGAGATCATTCCCAAGACCGAACAGGAAATTACCGTAAAATATTAACTGGAGGACAAAATAATGATGCTGAACGTCGATGCCCGTGGTGATGCCTGCCCGCTGCCCGTTGTGAAGGCAAAAAAGGCGATTTCCGAATTGAAGGGTGCCGGTGAGGTGGAAGTGCTGGTGGATAACGAGATCGCCGTGCAGAATCTGACCAAAATGGCCCAGCAGAAGGGCTACCAGTACAGTGCCGAAAAGCTGGCAGAGCGGGAATACCGCGTGCTGTTTACCGTAGGTGAAGCGGCAGACGCACCTGCCGAAGAAGCACCGGTCTGTGCACCGGATACCCGCACCGATACTGTGGTGGCCATCGGATCGGACAAAATGGGCATTGGTGCCGAGGAACTGGGCAAGACTTTGCTCAAGGCGTTCGTCTTTGCACTCACCCAGCAGGATCAGCTGCCCAAAACGATTCTGTTCTACAACGGCGGCGCATCCCTGACCTGTGAGGGCTCCCCCATGCTGGAAGACCTGAAGGCACTGGAAGCACAGGGCGTGGAGATCATGACCTGCGGCACCTGCCTGAACTTCTATGGCCTGACCGAAAAGCTGGCCGTCGGCAGTGTGACCAATATGTACACCATCGTGGAAAAGCTGACCCAGGCCGGTAATGTGGTGAAGCCGTGATCTATCTGGACAATGCCGCCACCACTCTGCACAAACCGCCGCAGGTGGAGCAGGCCATGCTGGACGCTCTGCGCACGGCGGGCAACCCGGGACGCGGTGCCCACGAGCCGACCTTGCACGCCAGCCGTCTGGTGTATGCGGCGCGGTGCGCAGTGGCAAAGCTGCTGAATGCACCGGACCCTTCCTGCATTGCATTCACATCCAATGCTACCCAGGCATTGAACACGGCGCTGGGCGGACTGTTCCGCCAGGGCGACCATATTATCACGACCATTTGTGAGCACAACTCGGTCCTGCGGCCGCTGTACCATCTGCGGGAAATCGGCGTAAACCTCAGCTTCACCGGTGTGGACGAAAAAGGCCGCCTGCGGTATGACCAGTGGGAAGGCTTCCTGCGCCCGGAGACCCGTGCGCTGGTGGTGACCGGCGCTTCCAACGTGACCGGCAACGGAACCGACCTTGCTCGCGCGGCGGAGTTTGCACACCGGCACGGCCTGCTGCTGATCGTAGATGCGGCGCAGACGGCCGGAGAACTGCCTCTGAACGTGCAGGTTCTCGGCATCGACGTGCTGTGTTTCACCGGCCACAAAGCCCTGCTGGGCCCGCAGGGGACCGGTGGGCTGTATGTACGCCCGGGGCTTTCCGTTCGGCCGCTGGTGGTTGGCGGCAGCGGTGTGCACAGCTTTGACGAGCAGCACCCGGCACAGATGCCCACCGCACTGGAAGCGGGCACCCTGAATGTGCCGGGCCTTGCGGGCCTGTGTGCCGGGGTGGAGTGGATTCTGGCGCAGGGTGTGGAAACACTTGCCCGGAGAGAGCAGGCATTGACTGTGCTATTTTATGAGCGTATCCGGGACCTGCCGAACGTGAAAATTTACGGTGACCCGGAGATGACGCCGCGTGCACCCATCGTCTCGCTGAACATCGGGGATGAGGATTCCGCCCGCATCGCGGATATTCTGTGGGAAGAATACGGCATCTGCGTGCGGGCCGGTGCCCACTGCGCCCCGCTGATGCACAAGGCACTTGGCACAGCGGAGCAGGGCACGGTTCGGTTCAGTTTTTCGCACTTCAACACGGAAGCCGAAGTTCTGCAGGCTGCCGCTGCCGTGCGGGAGCTTGCACAGGAGGCATAAGATGCGGATAAAAAAGACCTATGTCGTGCTTTCCTTTCATACAACGCTGGAAGCGATGGAGTGGGAAAAGCAGTGCGCAGAATGCGGTGTCCCGGGGCGGATCATCCCGCTCCCGCGCGAGATCTCGGCGGGCTGCGGTCTTGCGTGGCGGATGCTGCCGGAGGAGTTTGAGCAGTGGCAGCACAAGCTGGACCCGGCCCGTTATGATGCGGTAGCTGCAGTAGAACAGTGAGACCAGGAGGGACGAAACGATGAACGAAACGCCGCTTTATCAGGCGGTCCAAAGCAGGCGGGCTGAGGGCGGCCGTACGCTGGCCTGTGTGCTGGATGGGGAATGCGCTGGGGAACAGCTATTATTATGTGAGGGTGTGCCGGTGTGGCAGTGCGGCGAGACGGAACTCCTTCGCCGAAATCTGCCTGCGCTGCAAAGCTGCACGGCGACCGGTGTGCAGGAGATCAGCGGGCAGCGGGTCTTTGTGGAGCGCTTTGGTGCGGTGCCGCAGCTTGTCGTCTGCGGCGGCGGCCATGTGGCCACGGCTGTGGTCCGTCTGGCAAAGCTGCTGGGCCTGCCGGTGCTGGCAATGGATGACCGCGAAGAATATGCCGGTCAGCTGCGGGCAGCTGGCGCAGACACCGTGCTCTGCCAACCCTTCGAAGCGGCGCTGGAGCAGGTGCCCGGCGGATCTGAGACCTATTTTGTGGTGGTGACCCGTGCTCACGCCTTTGATGTGGTGTGCCTGGAAAAGATCCTGCGCAAACCTGCCGCCTATGTGGGCATGATGGGCAGCAAAGGCCGTGCCGCACTGGTGCGCCGTCAACTGCTGGAGCAGGGCATGGATGCGCCGCGTGTGGAAGCACTCTGTGCCCCCATCGGTCTGCCCATTGGCTCCCAGACGGCAGAGGAAATTGCACTTTCCATTCTGGCACAGGTGGTCTCGGTCAAGAACGCCCGCCCGCAGACCGAGGGCTTTTCGTCCGCACTGCTGGATGCGATGCAGCACGCAGACCAGAGCGGACAGAAAGCGGTGCTTGCCGTTATCATTGCCCGGCACGGCTCCACCCCGCGGGAGGTGGGTGCAAAAATGCTGATCTCACAGGATGGCACGCTGACCGGCAGCGTGGGCGGCGGCATCATGGAGCACCGCACCATCCTTGCCGCGCAGGAGATGTTGGCGGGCAAGGCACCGGCGCACCAGACCGTTCATTTTTCTGCGGACGGCAAAAACGAAGATGCAGCGGTGGCGGCCTGCGGCGGCTCCATGGAGCTTTTGCTCACGCTGTTGGAAACAGGAGAGGCACTTTCATGAAAAAAGATTCTCTGATCCTTGTGCGCGGCGGCGGCGACCTTGCCACCGGCACCATCCACCGGCTGTGGAGCGCAGGCCTGCGAATCCTTGTGCTGGAAGCAGAGCACCCGGCAGCCATCCGGCGGCAGGTGTCGCTGTGCGAAGCGGTCTATGAGGGCGAGACGACGGTCGAAGGGCTTCGTGCTGTCCGCATTGACACGTTGGAACAGGCGCAGGCCGTTTGGGCTGCGAATGCGGTGCCCGTTCTGGTAGACCCGGCGGGCGAGAGCATCCGGCAAGTGAAACCGGACATTGTGATCGACGCTATCCTTGCCAAGAAGAACCTCGGCACGACCCGCGATATGGCCCCGCTGACCATCGCCCTTGGCCCGGGCTTTACCGCCGGGCAGGATGTGGACGTGGTGGTGGAAACAAAGCGCGGGCATCGTCTGGGCCGCATCATCCGGGAGGGCACTGCCATCCCGAATACTGGCATCCCCGGCGTGATCGGCGGCTACGGCAAAGAGCGGGTCATCCATGCGCAGACAGCAGGCAACTTTGTGGATGTGCGGAAGATCGGCGACATTGTGGAAGCAGGCGAGACCATTGCCCACATTGAATCAGAAGACGGAACGGTAACGCCTGTGACCACTCAGATCACCGGCATCCTGCGCGGTCTGCTGCGCAGCGGGTACCCGGTCGTGCCCGGTTTCAAGGTGGCCGATGTGGACCCGCGCAAAGAAGAACTCTCCAACTGCTTCTTGATCTCCGATAAGGCCCGCTGCATCGCGGGCAGTGTGCTGGAGCTTGTCTGCGCGCAGCTTTGGACCTGATACAAACGAAAAAAGAGCCTTCGCCCCTGTTTCCGGCGTTCTGCCGAAAGGGGAGCGAAGGCTCTGGTTTGTTATATGGTTCAGTTGCGATAGCACCGGTCCTGGCCGACAAGCCAGTCCTCACACAGACGCTGTGCTTCTTCCAGGCTGCGGCTTTCACAGTCGAAGTATGCACCGCGCATGGAGCAGTAGGAGTAGTGGATCTTTGGAACACCGTTGCCATCCTTGAAGCGTTCGCAGCGTTCTTCGCCGGGCATCAGAAAAAGTTGTTCCATCGTTCCTTCTCCTTTGTGCTTTCTTCTCTATAACGCGAATGCGGCTGCCGGAACGCAGGCCGCACAACGCTTGCTATTGTAGCACATGGGAGGAAAAGTTGCCATTGCCGTTTTGCCCAAAGATACGTTTTGTTTTTCTATGCGGTTGTGGCGCAAAAAGGCTTGACAAAGTCATTCGTGCAGAAGGCGCTCACTTTCCAGGCTTTCTTTCTTGCCGTGGATGCGTCCAAGGCCATAGGACAGCAGTGCGGCACACAGCAGATTGATGATGGAAATCGTCCGCCCGCCGAGCAGGTTGGCAACGCCGATGAGCAGGTTCGCAAGGCAGAGCAGCCAGGTGGTCTTGCCGATACGGTCCAGATGTGCAATGCGGGAGTCGATGTCTGAGAATAGATCGAATGCACCCAGCTCCGCTTTGCGGCGGAAATACATCCAGGTCACACAGCTGCCAACGTATTCGGCACCCAGTCCCTCGACAAAGCTGCGGTAGTCTTTATTGGAGTTCATCTCCATGCGGAAAATATACTCGCCCGGCTCGCAAGGCGCAAAGATATAGGTGGCGAAATACGCCTTTTCCAGCGCCCAGCCGTTCATTGCCATTTCGTTCAGCCAGCGCTCCTCTTTTTCAAAGTCCCATTCCCAAAAGACCCGGTGGATGGTTTTTCGTTCGCTCATCACAATTTCTCCTGTAAGATGCTCTCGCCGTTTGCAACCAGCTGCTGCAAACGAGCCAGTTCGTGCTTCAAAATCAGCAGACCCTCGTCGGTCAGTTGATACTCTTTTTTGCGGCTGCCATGCTCAATTGGCAGCTGGCGGATCCAGCCCTTTTCACAAAGGGAGTTCAGCGCGCCATACAGTGTCCCGGCGGCAAGGCGGACCCGCCCGCCGGAAAGCTGCTCGGTCTGCTGCATGATGCCGTAGCCATGCTGTGGGCGGTAGAGAGAAAGCAGAATGTAATAGGTGGATTCGGTCAATGCAAGGTTCTCCATTGCAGGGTTCACCTCCGTTCTATCGAAGCTCGATGTATCGTCAAGCGGTATATCACAAATTCAGTATATCGCTTGACGATATAATTTGTCAACCCTTTTTTTGAAAATTTTGCTGCAGTAAACGCAGCACTCTGTCCAAAACAGCATTTTTGCCCCTGCACGAAAGAAATACTTCCGCAGCAGAAGTCCTGATCGTGTGTATGGAAAAAGCGATGGAGGAGAGAAAAATATTTTGTGCAATTTTCACAGTTTTCTAATTGATGTTTTGGTGGTACAATAGGAGCATCAAACTAGGTCTTTTCGGGAGGAGCACATGGCAGAAAAGAATATCGAACTGGATAGTGTGGAGATCGCGGCTGCCGTTTTTGGCAACTGTGACCGGAACATCCGCCTTTTGGAAAAGGAGTTTTCCGTCACGGCGGTCTGCCGGGGCACGCAGCTCCGCCTTTCGGGCGAAGCCGCCAATGTTGCGGCCGCGAACCGCGCTGTGGAAGGCATGCTTCTCCTCATCGAGAACCACACGCCGCTGGAAGATCAGACCGTGCGCTACTGCATCAGCCTGGCGCACGATGGGGCAGAGAAGCGGGTCAAGGAGCTGACCGAAGATTTTGTCACGGTCACGGTGAAAGGGCGGCCCATCCGCCCGAAGACGCTGGGCCAGAAGGAATACCTGAACGCTATCCGCACCAACGCTATCACCTTCGGCGTCGGCCCGGCGGGCACCGGCAAGACTTACCTGGCCGTGGCCATGGCGGTGAAAGCCTTCAAGGCCAAGGACGTGTCCCGCATCGTGCTGACCCGCCCGGCGGTGGAAGCCGGCGAGAAACTGGGTTTCCTGCCCGGCGACCTGCAGCAGAAGGTGGACCCCTACCTGCGCCCGCTGTACGACGGCCTGTTCGATATGCTGGGTGCCGAGACCTATGAGCGCCTGGTGGAAAAGCAGATCATTGAGGTGGCACCGCTGGCCTACATGCGCGGCCGCACGCTGGATGATTCCTTCATCATTCTGGATGAAGCGCAGAACACCACGCCCGAGCAGATGAAGATGTTCCTCACCCGCATGGGCGTGGGCTCCAAGGTGGTCGTGACCGGCGATGTGACCCAGATCGACTTGCCGGAACGCACCCGCAGCGGCCTTGTGGATGCACTGCATGTGCTGAAAAATGTCAACGGCATCGCGCAGTGCTATTTCACCGAAAAAGATGTTGTACGCCACCGCTTAGTGCAGGAGATCATCAAAGCGTATGAAAAAGCTGCACACCCGGAAAAATAAAAAACAGACAGAACTCTGATCGAAAAAATGGAAAGGAGTGGACTGATTTATGTCCAATAAAGTTTTGATCACCAACTCCCAGAAGGCCGTGAAGGTCCCTTCGGGCCTGCGCATCCTGATCCGCCGCGCCTGCAACGCAGTGCTGGAATACGAGCATTTTGATGCACCCGCCGAGATCAGCGTCACCTTCGTGGACAATGCGGCCATTGCCGAGTTGAACAACCAGTACCGCAACAAGCCGATGCCCACCGACGTGCTCAGCTTTCCTCTGGGCGAGAACGGCAAATACGACGTGGACGAGAACAACGGCTGCATGATGCTGGGCGATATCGTCATCAGCATGGAGCGTGCCCTGGAGCAGGCAAATCTCTACGGCCATCCGCTGCAGCGCGAAGTAGCCTTTCTGACCGTGCACTCCATGCTGCACCTGCTGGGCTACGACCACGAGAACGGCGGCCTGGAGGCCATGCGGATGCGCGAAAAAGAGGAAGCCGTTCTGCTGCAGCTGGGTCTGCCCCGCACCGTCAGCTACACGGAGTAAGCCAAACGATCGGAAATCACTGTGCGGATGCCGCACGAACAACAGACAGGAGCTTGATTTTGAGTAACGCTACACCCATTCAGGGCCATTATGATACATCTTCCGTTTTTGTCGCCGTGATCGGCCGCCCCAATGTGGGCAAATCCAGCCTGACCAACCTGCTTGTGGGCGAAAAGGTGGCCATCGTCACCTCCAAGCCGCAGACCACCCGTACCCGTATCACCGGCGTCATCACCCGCGGCCCGCTGCAGTATGTGCTGCTGGACACCCCGGGCGTGCACAAGGCCCGCAACAAGCTGGGCAAGCGAATGGACAAGACTGCAAGCGATTCCATCGCGGATGTGGATGTTTCCATGATGCTGTTCGAGCCCTACGGTGCGCTGAATGAATCGGAAATGACTCTTGTGGAGATGCTGCGCAGCAGCGGCGGCCCGGCCATTGCGGTCATCAACAAGACCGACCTCGTCAAAGAGCCTGCCGATCTGGAAGCGCGCAAAGAAGAATTGAAGGCGCTGGGCGTATTCGATGACATTTACACCGTCAGCGTCCGCGATAACGACGGCTGCGAAGCATTGTTCGATGCGTTGAGCCGCTACGCTGTGGAGGGCCCGCATTACTTCGACGATGACGCTTACACCGATATGCCGGAAAAAGAGCTGGTGGCAGAGGTCATCCGTGAAAAAGCCCTGCTCTACATGCGGGACGAGATCCCGCACGGCATCGCCGTGGTGGTGGAGCGCTTCAAAGAGCGCCCGGGCACAGACCTGATCGACATCGACGTGAACATCTACTGTGAGCGCGAGAGCCACAAGGGCATGGTCATTGGCAAAGGCGGTGCCATGCTGAAAAAGATCGCCAGCGCCGCCCGTGCCGACTGTGAGGAGTTCCTCGGCTGCCGCGTCAACCTGCAGTGCTGGGTGAAGGTAAAGTCGGATTGGCGGGACAACGAGTTTTTGCTGAACAACTTCGGCTTCAAGCAGAACAGCAACAACCGTTGACAGGGCAGATTTTCCTTGCATGAATGCCCGGGGAATACCGGACACTACTCAAAAACGCATGCAGGGAAGGCGGGGTGCCCCATGAACGTTCAGGCCAGCTGGCAGGCGTTTGCCTGCACGGGGAACATTCTCCGGTATCTCGACTATAAACATCAGGAACAGCCGACAGGAGGCACAGACGATGGAACCCTTTGTGACGATGGGCCTGGTGCTGAAAGAAACACAATACCGGGAAGCAGACCGGATCCTTACGATCCTGACCCCGAAGCTGGGGGTGATCTCGGCACTGGCCAAAAACAGCATGCGGGTCACCAATAAGCTGTTCAGTGGCTGCGGTTTGTTCTGTTATTCCGAGTTCACACTGGTAAAGGGCCGCAGCATGTATGTGGTGCAGGAGGCAGACGTTGAGAACGTCTTTTATGATGTCTCCAAAAGTCTGGAGGGCGTAGGCGTGGCCATGTATCTGGCCGAAATGACCTACACCCTTTCGCCCACCGGGCAGGAGGCGGAAAAGGAACTCCGGCTTTTGCTCAACTGCCTGTACATGATCAGCAAAGGCAAAGTAGACCCACGCGTGGTCAAGGCTGTTTTTGAGCTGCGCACCATGAGTGAATGCGGCTTTATGCCGCAGCTTGCGTGCTGCCGGGACTGCGGTGCCTACGAGGGCGACATGTTCTATCTGGACGTGCAGGAAGGGCATCTGCTGTGTGCAGACTGCGCTGCCAAAGCAGGCAAGAGCTGCAACCTGGACCTCGGTGCGCTGTATGCGCTGCGGCACATCTGCCTTGTGGACGACAAAAAAATATTTGCATTCAAAATCTCTCTGGGCAGCCTGGCAAAGCTTTCCGCAGTGGCAGAGCACTATGCGCTGGTCCATCTGGACAAGCCGCTGAAAAGCTACAGCTTTCTGAAATCGGTCCTGCCCTGACCCAAAAGGAATATCTATGGAAACAAGTTACTTAAAGACACTGGAACTGGATAAGATCATTGCCCGCGCTGCCGAAGGCTGTGTGTGCAAAGAGGCCCGGGAAAAGCTGCTGGCGCTGGAGCCGCAGTGCGACCCGGACGAAGTGCGCTATGCATTGGAGCAGACCGATGCCATCAACACGCTGCTGATCAAAAACGGCTCCCCGCGCTTTGGCGGAGTCGAGGGCGTCAGCCAGCTGGCAGCCCGCGCCGTCAAGGGTGGTGTGCTGTCCATGGGCGAACTGCTGATGGTGGCAGGTGCCCTGCGCAATTTCCAGAACTTGACCAGCTGGTACGGCGCTTCGGAACACGACGCCCTGCCGACGGACGATTTGTTCTATGCTCTGGCACCGCAGCCGGGACTGGAGCAGCAGATCTCCAGCGCCATTCTGGCACCGGACGCCATGGCAGACACCGCTTCTTACACCCTGAACGACCTGCGCAAGAAGATCCGCGCCACCGAGAACAGCATCCGTGACCGGCTGGAAAGCATGGTGCGCAACATGGACACCTCCAAGTACCTGCAGGAGAGCGTGGTCTCCATGCGCAACGGCCGTTATGTTGTGCCGGTCAAGAGCGAGTACCGCAGCGAGGTGAGCGGCATCATCCACGATGTGTCGTCCACCGGTGCCACGGTCTTTGTGGAGCCCCAGGCCGTTGTGGAGGCCAACGCCCGCATTTTGCAGTACCGCGCCCAGGAAGCGCAGGAGATCGAGCGCATCCTGGTAGCTTTCACTGCACAGGTGGCAGCCATTGAACCGCAGTTCCAGTACAGCTACAAGGCCATGCTGGACATCGACGTGCTGCTGGCAAAGGCGCGTCTGGCGCTGGACCTCAAAGCCGTCAAACCCGCCGTCCGCACCGACAATTCCTTCTCGCTCATCCGTGCACGCCACCCGCTGATCGACCCCAAAAAGTGTGTGCCGGTGGATATCGCACTGGGCAGGGAATATGATTCCCTCATCATCACCGGCCCGAACACCGGCGGTAAGACCGTCACCCTGAAAACGGCCGGTCTGCTGTGTGCTATGGCACAGTGCGGCTTTCTTATCCCGGCCGACGAGCGCAGCGAGATCTGCGTGTTTGATGAATTCCTGGTGGATATCGGCGACGAACAGAGCATTGAACAGAGCCTTTCCACCTTCTCCGGCCACATGAAAAAGATCACCGGCATTCTGGAACTGGCCATGCCGCACACCCTTGTCCTGTTAGACGAGCTGGGTGCCGGTACGGACCCGGCCGAGGGTGCTGCGCTGGCCGTCGCCATCATTGAAGAACTGCGCCGCCGCGGCGTACTGCTGATGGCCACCACCCATTACGCAGAACTGAAGGTCTTCGCGTTGGAAACAAAGGGTGTCGTCAATGCCAGCTGTGAGTTTGATCTGGAAACCCTGCGCCCGACCTACAAACTGAGCGTCGGCGTGCCGGGCAAATCCAATGCATTTCTCATCAGCGAAAAGCTGGGTATTCCGGAGCGGGTCATCGAAGCGGCACAGCAGCATCTTTCTGCCGAAGATAAGCGGCTGGATGCCGTTCTGGGCCAGCTGGATGATTTGAAACTGCAGCTAAAAGAGAGCCAGAACGAGGTCGAGGAGCTGAAAAACGAAGCTTCTCACCAGCTGGAAGCGGCCCAGAAGAAGCGCGATGAATTGATCCAGCAGGGCGAAAATGAGTTGGAAGCAGCCCGTGCCAAGGCCCGTGCACTGGCACAGCAGGTGGAGAGCCAGGCCTATGCTCTGACGGACGAGCTGCGTCAGCTGCAAAAGGATGAGCGCATGAGCACCCAGCAGAAGGCCCAGCGCGCCCGCGAGATCGCCAAGAAGGAGTCTGAAAAGCTCTTTATGGGCACCGAGGTAGTGCACAACCCCGTCAAGGAGTTCGTGCCGCTGAAAGAGGTCAAGGTGGGGCAGGAGGTCTGCATTGCCGAGCTGAACCAGCTGGCCACTGTGATGGCACTGCCGGATAAAAACGGCGACGTGCTGGTGCGTGCGGGCATCATCAAGACGAAGGTCCCGCTCAAGGGGTTGAAGCAGCCGGAAAAACTGGTGAAAGAGAAGAAGCCGCAGACCAAGGCACAGCAGCGCTACTCCCGCCTGACTGGCGACGCAAACCGGCCGAACGGCAGGGTAGAGCGGGTGCAGCGCACGGCCAAGATGGAGTGCAACCTGCTGGGTCTGACCGTGGATGAAGCTCTGCCAGAGGTGGATTCCTTCATCGACCGTGCCATCCTGAACGGGCAGACAGTGGTCTACCTGATCCACGGCAACGGCACCGGTGCCCTGCGCACGGCGATCCACAAGCATCTGCGCGGCAACCGCATGGTCAAGAGCTTCCGTCTGGGCCGCTATGGCGAGGGCGAAAGCGGCGTGACCGTGGTCGAGCTGAAGTAAATTTGAACTTTTCAAAAACTGCCTGAGCGTTCTGCCCGGGCAGTTTTTGCTTGCATGGCAAGAAAAAGCCGAGTATACTCGTATTATAATAAAATCGAGTAAAACAGACAGGAAGTACATCCCATGGCCAATCGTCACGCAGCACCGCACCGAAAACAAAAAAGCAAGCGGAAGGAACGCCCGCTCCTCGGCACAGCGCTCATGCTGTGCTTTTGCACGCTGGCCTTCGTGTTTGCCGGTTTTCTCTGGCAGGAAGCGCTCCGGACCTCCACGCAGGTGCCGGAACGTCAAACCGGCTCAGACGACGACTTCCGCCCGCAGGTCGGTGACCCGCCATACCGCGTGGCGATCGACGCCGGGCACGGCGGCAGCGACCCGGGCGCAAGGGGAGTCGTGGAAGAAAAAGATGTTACCGCAGCGACGGCCTCTGCATTGCTACAATGGCTGGAGCAGGACTCCAATTATATCCCGCTGCAGACGCGGGAAAGCTTTGATGCGACCGCAACACCCGCCGAGCGTGCGGCTGCGGCCAGGGCGCAGGCCCCGCAGCTGCTGCTTTCCGTCCATGCAAACTCCGCGGCCAATGGCTCCACCGCGGCGGGCTTTGAGTGCTATCCGTCGGTGCCGGGCCGCACATGGCACGCGGAAAGCTTTTACTTTGCGCGGCTGCTGGCCAGCGGAATGCAGGCTGCCGGGGCTTCGCTGCGCGGGCGCGGGGGAGTCCGATACATTTATTATCTGGAAAACGACCAGAAACAGCTTGTGGAAAGTACCCACACCGAAGTGCGGGCAGAGCGCAGCTTCACCTTGCTGGAAGATGTGGATTGCCCGGCCGTTCTGGCCGAACAGTGCTTTGTGACCAGTGCAGAGGATGTGGAACGCTTTGGCAGTGAGGAAGGCTGCCGGAAGGTGGCGCGAATCTATTATGAAGCGGTCTGTGCATACTTTGGCACACAGCCATTGCCGGAATAAAAAACATCGCATCCCCAAAGAAGAAAAAGTGCGCTTCGCTCCTTTGAAGCTCCTTTATAAAGAACACGGCATCCACCCGGGAATACAAGTATGAACGAACCGTTTTACAAAACGATGCCGGAATACGCCCGGAGCACCATGAACCGCCGCCGGAATCTCTGTAGAAAGAGAGAAGGGCGGCAGCTTTTTTGATAGTCCTTGTTTCGTATAATGCACGTTATGCGAAATACAGGGAAGTGAAAAAAGCCACTTTTCCGGTTTTTGAGCCTTTTTCGGCTGTTTGGCTTCATTTAGGCTCTGCGGACTCTTTGAGCCTGGTTTTGCTTTGGTTATCATTTTTTGTTGTTACAAGTTCTGTTTTATTTGTTTTTCCATTTCCATTCAAACGCAATCTTTCTTTATCCGTTCGCCGTTTGTTTTCATTATTATGATATTATGATATTCTCGCGGCGTGATTTTCTTTTTACCGTTCACATTGGCTTTGCAAACACCATCAAAAAACTCCCGGCAAGCATCTGCCTGTCCGACAGTGTTTGTCAGGAGTTCCAATCGTTCATCTGCGTTAAGTAAAAATCCGTACACATGGCCCACGGTTCATCGGGCTCCCGATGTCGGATCCGATGGTTCCGAAAGCGCACCTTCAGGCAGATCCAGGCCAAAGCCTTCCTTGGCGGCACCTGTAAGCTCTGGTGCAGGGGCATTCTCATCCGATTCGTCTTGGAATTCTGGCGAAGATACGTCACTTTCGTTCAAAGACGCATCAGATTTCCCAAGGGCCTTCCCTGCCTCGATTCCTGTTGTATCCAAGTTTGCACGAGAAGTCTTCCTGCGCGAGACCTTGCCCAGCGGATTTTCCTCAATAGCCGTCCGCACCTGAAATTCCTGCAGGTGCGTGTAAATTTGGGTCGTGGAAACGCTGCTGTGGCCCAGCAGCTGCTTGAGGGTCAGGATATCCACATTGCCGGTCTGGTACATCAGCGTGGCAGCGGTGTGGCGCAGCTTATGGGTGGAAAAGCCCTTCAGCCCGGCTGCTTTCATGGCACCGGTCACCAGCTGTTCCACCCTTCGGTTGCCGATGCGCTCCTTGCGCCGCCGGGTGATGAACACCGCACGTTCCTTCGGCAAAAGCCCTTCCATCGTGTTGCGCTTGTTCAGGTACAGCTGCAGCGCCTCCATGCAGGCATCGTTCAGGTAGACCATGCGCTCTTTATGGCCCTTGCCAAACAGCCGAATCTGACGGTTTTCCAGGTCGATGTCTTCCAGATCCATGCCCACCAGCTCTGCCAGACGCATCCCGCAGTTCAAAAACAGTACCACCATGCAGTAATCCCGCTCCGGGAAGTCGCTCTGGAACTGAGTGCTTTCCAGCAGATCCATGGACTGCTCTGCCGTCAGATATTTGGGCAGGACTTTATCCTGTTTAGGCGGATGGATGGCGGCTGTAGGGTCAGCTTCCAGCTTGTTGACCTGATTGACCAGATAATCATAGAAGCCGTGCAGGCTGGCGAGCCGCCGAGCGGTCGAGGACTTTTTGTTGCCGCATTCGCTGCCCAGAAAGTACAGATATTCGTAGATGTCTTCCTTTGTCACGCTGGCCCAGAACGCGGCATCCAAGCCTTTCGGGTCGATATCCTTCAATTCGCAGTCCGCCGGGACAAGCCCGCGCCGACGCTTCATAAAGCGGCTGAACCCGCGCAGGTCGCAGTAATAGCTGAAGGCGGTGTTTGCGCTCTTGCCCGCGATCACTTCCAGATAGCGCACATAGGCCACGACGTCCGGCGAGGCATCCTCAAAGGGCTTGTGCTTGCCCGGATTTTTTTCATCAAGGTAGATCGACATAGTTCCCTCTTATAAGCGGTCGGTTTTCAGTGCGTTGATGGCATCGCTGATATAAGCCGCACCGATCAGCTGCATTCCCGGATAATCCGCCGGGTTCAGGTGGTTCAGGCTGTGCTTCGGGATGACAGCCCGCTCAAAACCGATACGCTCTGCCTCATGCAGACGCTGCTCCAGATTCGGCACACTGCGCACCTCACCGCCCAGGCCTACTTCGCCGATGGCGATCAGCTTATCGCTGACCGGGCGGTCCAGAAGCGACGAGACCATGCTCAGGCAGACGGAAAGGTCGCAGGCGGTATCCCGCAGAGCGATACCGCCGACAATGTTGACATAGACATCCAGATTGCCGAAGAAATAGCCTGCACGCTTTTCCAGCACGGCGATCAGAAGGTTCATGCGGTTGTAGTCGTAGCCGCTGCAGGCACGGCGCGGGGCCGGAAAATTCGTTTTTGTGGCCAGTGCCTGGATCTCGCTCAGAATGGGCCGACTGCCCTCAATGGTACAGGCCACACAGTTGCCGGAGACACCCAGCGGACGGCCTTCCAGCAGCATCTGGGACGGGTTTTCGATCTCGGCAAGGCCCTGCCCGGTCATGTCGAACATACCCAGCTCATTGGTGGAGCCATAGCGGTTTTTGGCCGCACGCAGAATGCGGTACGGCAGCATTTTGTCGCCCTCGAAGTACAGCACGGTATCCACGATGTGCTCCATCACCTTCGGGCCTGCAATGGCACCGTCCTTGTTCACATGGCCCACGATGAACATGGGGATCTCCTGCTTTTTGGCCACAGCCAGCAGCCGCGCGGCACTCTCCTTCACCTGGCTGACCGTACCGGACGAAGACGCAATGTCCATGCAGCGCATGGTCTGGATGGAGTCGATGACTACAAGGTCCGGCTTTTCCTTTTCGATCAGGCCACAGATCTCGTCCACATCGTTCTCGGCGGCCAGAAAGATGTTCTCCTGCGGCACCTTCAGCCGGGCCGCCCGCAGCTTGACCTGCCGTACCGACTCCTCACCGGTGATATACAATACCGTGTGCTGATTCGAGATTGCACCGCACAGCTGCAGCAGCATCGTGGATTTGCCCACGCCCGGCTCACCGCTCAGCAGCACCACGCCACCCAGCACGATGCCTCCACCCAGCACGCGGTCCAGCTCAGAGATGCCGGTCAAAATGCGGCTTTTTTCTTCCGTAGTGCTGATCTCCGAAAGGCGCTTTGCCGTCAGGGTCGTCACGCCTTCCTGTCTGGCAGCGGCCGCCTGCCGGGCGGCCGTGGTGCCCGCCTTCGGGGCTTCGGCCACAACATCCTCATTCATCGTGTTCCAACTGCCGCAGCTGGGGCAGCGGCCCATCCAGCGAGGGCTTGTCTCCCCGCAGTTGGAACAGACGTATACAGTTTTCAGCTTCGGTTCTTTCATGGATATTCTCCTGCTGTTTCACATAATGTTTTTCATTATTGTAGCACACTGCGGTTCTTCCTGCAAGAAAAGCAGCTGCGTTTTGTTCAGAACAGCCTGCTTTCCAGGCAGGCCAGACCGGCTGCCGCCCCGCACAAGGGCAAAAAGAGAACGAGCGTCAGCAGGTACTGGCGGAATAACACTGCCGCGCCCGGGCGTTCCACACCGGGATGCACTGTCCGGAAAGAGTATGCCCGGATGCGGCCGCTGACACGCAGAGCCGCCGCGCCCAGAAGGCACAGGCAGGCCGCCGCTGCAGATGCCGGAACCGCGGTAAGCAAAAGGAGCAGAGCTTTTCCGCCAAGGCTTGTCCCTGAAAAAAGCTGGACCGTCAGGATGCCGTTCCCGGCCCCATAAAGCATCATGAACAGAACGATCAGCACCGGCCCAAAAGCGGAAAATCCCAGCAGGAACAGGCAGGTCGCCGCGGCCAACAGGGTGATGTATTCTGCCGTAAAGATCGCTGCCGCCGCATGGGTACCGGAAGCCGAAAAAAGCGCAAGCCAGCTCTGAAGATAAGCGCGCAGCCATTCCAGCTGCGGCGCATTGCACAGCGCGTACAGGACACCGGCCGCAGCGCTCCCGGCCAGAAAAGCCGCCGCCAGCATTCCACTGCCCGGAAAGGCCTGCGCAGCACCCCGCCGGGCAGGGACGGGCGCTGCCGGGGCCGTTGCATGCACTTCCGGCTGCACTGTGCCGGGTGCTTCTTGTGGGGCCTCATTTTCGAATGTGTTCGCATCGCATGCCGGGACCGGCAGCAGCGATCGTTCTGCCGCATCCGGTGCAGTGTGATTTGCAAGGGGGGCATCCGGTTCATAGATCCACATCGTTCGTTCCCCTTCCCTCAGCCGAGATGTTTTTTCGGGTGGCTGCGCACACCAAGGAAGCCGCCCAGACTGCCGCACAGAATGACCGCTGCAAAGCGCATCCATGCCGCGCTTTCCGTAAACACGCCGGACGGCAGCGCCAGCACGAACAGCAGCGCCGCAAACCAGAGCCCCTGTGCGATGCCGCAGAAAAGACCGCGCTCCCGTTTGCAGAACGCTGTCACCCATCCGCTGCAAAAGCTGCCAAGCCCCACCGCAGCTGCGGCCAGCGACACGGCCGCAGAGCCGGAACAATGGTGTGACGCCATCCATGCAGAAAACCCCAGCAGGCTGCAGGCCGATGCCAGGACCCCAACAAGGCCTGCCAGAAGCCAGACCCGAAGCACCGATGCAAAATTCTTCTTTTCAGACATAAAAACACGCCTCCCTGCCAGAACTCTATGCAGGGAGGCGTGTTCATTATGCATTGGCGGGAAAGGCTTACTTCTTGTCGGAGCCAGCCTTGTCCATGTTCAGCTTCTCAACAGAAGCGATGGCAGTCTTGGTGAAGCGGATCTTCACGCGGTCTGCGCCGGTCTCCAGAACAAAGGTGTCGTCCTTGATGGCAACGACGCGGCCGATCACACCGCCGATGGTGGTGACCTGATCGCCGATCTCCAGGCTGCTGCGCATGGCGGCATCCTTCTTTTCCTGCTTCTTCTGGGGACGATAGATCATGAAGTACAGCAGGACCAGCATCAGTGCCAGAGTGAAGAACAGGCTGATGTAGCCCTCGGACGTGGTGGTCAGAAATTGCATGGTGCAAAGTCTCCTCTCAAAATTCAGATAAAACTATTATACCTTTTTAAACGACCCGTTTCAAGGTTTATTCTCAAATTCGGGTATCCAGAAGCTTCACATATTTGTCGTGGAAGGCGGTGAAGGTGCCTGCATCCAGCTCATCGCGGATACGCTCCATCAGATGATTGTAGAACCAGAGGTTGTGCATCACGGCCAGACGCATGCCAAGGATCTCCTCGGCCTTGAACAGGTGGCGGATATAGGCGCGGGAATAGTTCCGGCAGGCCGGGCAGCCGCACAGCGGGTCGATGGGGCGCTCATCGCGCTCGTACTTGGCATTCTTGATATTGATGATGCCGCCCCAGGTGTTCAGATGGCCGTGACGGGCATTGCGGCTGGGCATGACGCAGTCGAACAGGTCCACACCACGGGAGACTGCCTCAATGATGTTGCCGGGGGTGCCCACACCCATCAGATAGCGAATTTTATCCTTAGGCATGTAGGGCTCCACCTGGCTGATCATCTCGTACATCACCTCGGTGGGCTCACCCACGGCAAGGCCGCCGATGGCATAGCCGTCAAGGTCAAGGTCAGCGATCTGCTTCATGTGCTCCACGCGCAGATCTGCAAAAGTGCAGCCCTGGTTGATGCCGAACAGCAGCTGATCCGGGTTGACCGAGATGCCTTCGTGCTTCAGGCGGGCCATCTCAGCCTTGCAGCGCTTCAGCCAGCGGGTGGTACGCGCGCAGCTGGCCTCGGAGTAGTCGTGCTGGGCCGGGTTCTCCACGCACTCGTCAAAGGCCATGGCAATGGTGGAGCCGAGGTTTGCCTGGATCTGCATGCTCTCCTCCGGGCCCATGAAGATGCGGTGGCCGTCCAGATGGGAGGCAAAGGTCACGCCTTCCTCGGTGATCTTGCGCAGCTTGGCCAGGCTGAACACCTGGAACCCGCCGCTGTCGGTCAGGATGGGACCATCCCAGCGGGTGAACTTGTGCAGGCCGCCCATGTCGGCCACCAGCTTGTCGCCGGGGCGCAAATGCAGATGGTAGGTGTTGCACAGCATGACCTGCGCGCCGATGTCCTTCAGGTCGTGTGCGGACAGGCCGCCCTTGATGGCACCTGCGGTGGCCACGTTCTGGAAAGCGGGCGTCTGCACCGTGCCGTGCACGGTCTTGAACTCGCCCCGCCGGGCATCGTGTTCCTGCTTGAGCAGTTTGTAAGTCGTCAAAGAAGGCATGATTTTTGTTCCTTTCTGTGCACGGAAAACAGCCGTGCGATCTCAACGAAAAAGCCCGGAGCGGACTTTTTCAGCCACAGAAGATTTCGTCTCTTTTTGCAAAAATGCAACGCAGCACCGTCATAAAATTACAAGATGGCCATGGCGTCACCAAAAGAGAAAAATCTGTAACGTTCCTGAACGGCAACCTTATAAGCTGCCATGGTCTTTTCGTAGCCGTACAAGGCCGACACCAGCATGATGAGGGTGCTTTCCGGCAGATGGAAGTTGGTGATGAGGCCGTCGATGCAGTTGAACTTGACGCCCGGGTACAGGAAGATGGAGGTGTTGCCGCTGCAGGCACGGATCTCACCGTATTTTGCGGCAACAGCTTCCAGCGTGCGGCAGCTGGTGGTGCCCACGGCGATGACGCGGTGGCCCGCAGCTTTGGTGTCGCGGATCATCTGCGCAGTCTTTTCGTCGATGCAGTACCACTCGCTGTGCATCTTGTGGTCGGTGATCTCGTCCTCCTGCACAGGGCGGAAGGTACCCAGGCCCACATGCAGGGTCACCTCAGCAATATTCACGCCCTTGGCGCGGATGGTATCCATCAGCTCCGGAGTGAAGTGCAGGCCGGCCGTGGGGGCTGCCGCGCTGCCCAGCTCCTTCGCGTAAACGGTCTGGTACTGGCTCTGGTCCTCCAGCTGCTTTGTGATGTAGGGCGGCAGCGGCATTTTGCCGAATTCGTCCAGCTTTTCATAAAGCGTCTCTGTATCGTAATAAAATGTAACGTACTTATTGCCGTCTTCCAGCGTTTCGTCCACCACAGCGGTCAGGGACCCGTCGCCGAAGCTCACCTTTGTACCGGGCTGCATCCGCTTGCCGGGCTTTGCCAGGCATTCCCACTGATCACCCTTGACCTGACGCAGCAGCAGCAGCTCACACACGGCACCGGTGGGCTGCTTGATGCCCACGATGCGTGCCGGCAGCACCTTGGAATTGTTCACCACCAGCAGGTCGCCCGGTTCCAGGTAATCCGGCAGGTCGTGGAAGATCTTGTGCTGGATGCTGTCGTCTTTCTGGCTCAAAACCATCAGCCGTGCAGAGTCGCGGGGGTCTGCCGGTTCCTGCGCAATAAGTTCTTTGGGTAAATCATACCAAAAATCTTTTTTCAACATAGGACTCAATTTGCCTTTCCGATGATTGACACGGACACCGTATCAATGATATCATAAAATCTGTATAAGCAGTATCTATTATATTGCATCGGTGTCCGGTTTGCAAGCCGTGAATCTGTGTAATAGAAATATTTATTGAGTTTTCTTTTTCGAAAGGAAGGGTACCGGAAATGGAAAAACAGTATAAAGTGGGTATCGTAGGCGCAACCGGCATGGTGGGCCAGCGTTTTGTGACGCTGCTGGAGAACCACCCCTGGTTCAAGCTGACCGTCGTGGCCGCATCCGGCCGCAGCGCAGGCAAAACGTATGAGGAGGCTGTTGGCCCCCGCTGGGCCATGACCACCCCCATGCCGGAGAGCGTGAAGAAGATGATCGTGGCAGACGCTTCCAAGGTGGAAGAAGTTGCCTCTCAGGTGGATTTCATTTTCTGCGCCGTCAACATGCCGAAGGATGAGATCAAGGCACTGGAAGAAGCCTATGCAAAGGCCGAGTGCCCGGTGGTCTCCAACAACAGCGCAAACCGCTTTACCCCGGATGTGCCCATGGTGGTGCCCGAGATCAATGCCGATCACATCGAGATCATTGCCGCTCAGCGCAAGCGTCTGGGCACCAAGCGCGGCTTCATCGCTGTCAAGTCCAACTGCAGCCTGCAGAGCTATGTTCCCGCCCTGCACCCGCTGATGAAGGACTTCGGCGTCAGCAAGGCGCTGGTGTGCACCTATCAGGCCATCTCCGGTGCCGGCAAGACCTTTGACCGCATGCCCGAGATCGTGGATAACGTCATCCCCTACATCGGCGGCGAGGAAGAAAAGAGCGAGCGCGAGCCGCTCAAGCTGTGGGGCCACATTGAGGGCGACCACATCGTCAATGCCGAGAAGCCGGTCATCACCGCACAGTGCTTCCGCGTACCGGTTTCCGACGGCCACACCGCTGCCGTGTTCGTGAGCTTTGACAAGAAGCCCACCAAAGAGCAGATGATCGAAGCCTGGGAGAAGTTCCGCGGCCCCGCTCAGGAGCTGAACCTGCCCAGCGCACCCAAGCAGTTCCTGCACTACTTCACCGAGCCGGATCGTCCGCAGCCCAAGCTGGACCGCAACACCGAGAACGGCATGGCTGTGTGCATCGGCCGCCTGCGCGAGGACACCCTGTTCGATTACAAGTTTGCCTGCATGAGCCACAACACCCTGCGCGGTGCTGCAGGCGGCGGCGTGCTGCTGGCCGAGCTGCTGGCCGCAAAGGGCTATTTTGACTGAGTATATTTTGCGTGAGAACGCATACAAAGGAGTTTTTAGGTTATGAAGAATCCTGTCTTTACCGGCGCGGGTGTTGCCATCATCACCCCGATGTACGAGGACGGAAGCATCAATTTTGACGAGCTGGGCCGCATCATTGAGGATCAGATTGCACACCACACCGACGCGATCGTCATCTGCGGCACTACCGGCGAGTGCTCCACCATGACCGACGAGGAACAGCTGGCTGCCATCAAGTACACTGTGGATGTCGTCAACCACCGTGTGCCCGTCATTGCAGGTGCCGGTTCCAATGACACCGACCACGGCTGCGCCCTGGCTGCAAAGTCTGCCGAGTGCGGTGCCGACGCCCTGCTGATGGTCACCCCCTACTACAACAAGACCACGCAGGCTGGTCTGGTGGCCCACTTTACCGCCATGGCAGAGGCCGGCGGCATCCCGGTGATCGTGTACAATGTGCCGTCCCGCACCGGCCTGAACATTGCGCCTGAGACCGCTCTGGAGCTGAGCAAGCACCCGCTGATCAACGGCATCAAGGAAGCCTCCGGCAACATCTCCCAGGTGGCCAAGATCGCACAGCTGTGCGGTGACGAGCTGAACATCTACTCCGGCAACGACGATCAGGTTGTCCCCCTGCTGGCTCTGGGCGGCAAGGGCGTCATCAGCGTCGTCTCCAACGTCAAGCCTCAGCTGGTGCACGACTGCTGCCAGGCCTTCTTTGACGGTGACACTGCCAAGGCACGCGATCTGCAGCTGGAAATGCTGCCGCTGGCCGATGCACTGTTCTGCGAGGTGAACCCCATCCCGGTGAAGTACGCCATGAACGTGCTGGGCTGGGAGGCCGGCGAGTGCCGCCTGCCGCTGGTGGAGCCCAGCGACGCCCACAAGGAGCAGATCGAAAAGACTCTGCAGGCAGCAGGCCTCATCCAGGAATAAATTCATTTGCGCGCGAATGCCCGGCGGAAATTCCAGCCCGGGCATTTTGCCGTATTCGCCGCGGGGAAAACTGCGGTGGGAAAGGATAAAAACTATGACGGAAATTGTGATTCAGGGCATCGGCGGCCGCATGGGCCATGTGCTGTGCGAGATGATCGCGCAGCGCGACGACTGCCGCGTGATCGCCGGTATCGACGTGAAGGACGGCGAGCAGAACGGTATCCCTGTATACGACAGTCTGGAAAAGCTGGACGGCAGGGGTGATGTCATCATCGACTTCAGCTCTCCGGCCGCTGTGGAAAAGGCTCTGCCCTACTGCGAAGCCCACAAGCTGCCCATCGTGGTGTGCACCACCGGCCTTTCGGAAGAACTGCAGCTCAAGGTCGTGCAGCTGTCCCGCACAGTTCCGGTGTTCAAGAGCGCCAACATGTCCATGGGCATCAACGTGCTGTCCGAGCTGTGCAAGCGTGCATCGGCCATTCTGGGTGTGAACTACGACGTTGAGATCGTGGAGCAGCATCACCACAACAAGCTGGATGCTCCCAGCGGCACTGCCCTGATGCTGGCCGACGCGATCAACGAGCAGAACGACGGCGCTTACCACTATGTGTACGACCGTTCTTCTGTCCGCCAGAAGCGTGACCCGAAGGAGATCGGCATCAGTTCCGTGCGCGGCGGCAGCATCGTGGGCGACCACGAAGTGCTGTTCTGCGGCCCGGACGAGGTCATCACCCTCAAGCACACCGCTTACTCCCGCAATATCTTTGCCAACGGTGCCATCAACGCCGCCGTCTATCTGGCAAAGAAGGAGCCGGGCCTGTACAACATGGGTGACATGATCGCCGCCCTCTGATCTTTTCGAAAAGCCGGAATGCGCCGCAGAAAGATGTGAACGCCATGAATCAACATGAAGCCCCGCCCCGCCGCCGCCCTTCCGCAAAGCGGAGGGCCAAAAAGCAGGCGCTCTGGACGCTGGGGGCAGCCGCCGCGGTCATTCTGCTGTGCATCGCCTGCCTGCCGCGTCTTTTGTTCCAGGGGACGATCCCTGTGGCAGACTCGGCAAGCGTCGCTGCACTTCCGGCCCGTGCTGAGGAAACCGCAGGCTCCGTCCCGGAGGAAACACTCGAACCCGAAAAGGAGCCGGAACCAGTGGTGGAGACGATCCGCTTTTCTGCAACGGGCGACGACCTGATCCATTCGCCGATCTACAAACAGGCGCAGCGCCGCGCCACCGGCACCGAAAAATACAGCTTTGACTACTGCTATGAGCACATCGCGCCTTTCTATGCACAGCAGGATGTCAACTGGATCAACCAGGAAACGCTCTGCAACGACGAGCTGGAGCCTTCCAGTTATCCTTGCTTCTCCACGCCGGGTGACTGCGCACGGGCGCTTTACCGCGCCGGAGTCCGGGTGTTCAGCCTTTCCAACAACCACACCTATGACAAGGGTGCAGCAGGCATTGCGGCGACCCTGCGTTTCTGGGAGAGTATGCCGGAAGACGTTGTGACCACAGGCCTCTGGCGCGGCACGGAGGATTACGGCCGCATCCCGCTGCAGACCATCAACGGCGTGACCATCGCCTATCTTTCCTACACAGAGCACACAAACGGCATCCCGCAAAGCAGTGCCATGCCCGCCAATATCATCTACACCAGCCAGACCGATGTGATCGAGCAGCAGGTGCGTGCGGCACGGCAGCAGGCGGACTTTGTGGTGGTGGGCGTGCACTGGGGCGTGGAAAACAGCCACACCATCGTGGATTCGCAGCGAACTTTGGCACAAAACCTCGCCAACTGGGGTGCAGACCTGATCATTGGCACCCATCCGCATGTGCTGCAGGATGCCGAGTGGCTCACAGCGGAGGATGGCCGGAAGGTGTTCACTGCCTACTCGCTGGGGAATTTTCTCAGCACGCAGAACCAGCCGGATCAGCTGGTGGGTGCGATCCTGACGGTGCAGCTGCAGAAAGTGACGAACCCGGACGGCAGCGTACAGTGCACCGTGCTGGAGCCGAAGCTCCACCCCACCGTCACGCATTATGATGCAGGCAAATCCAACGTGCGGACCTATCTGCTGGCAGACTACACCGATGCATTGGCCAAGGCACACGGCGTGCGGGAAGCTTACCCGGCGTTCAGCCTGGAGGCGGTCCGCAGCATCGTGCAGCAGAACATTACCGGCGATTTTCTGACATCCACGTAAAACTCCATCCGAATTCAAGGACCCTTGCATTCCAAAACGGCATATTTGCTATGCGGTCCAACGATGTTGCCGTCTCATCCAAAAAGGATCGCTCAAAGCGCCCAGTCCCGGGCAGAACGGAGGCTCTTATGTACGGAGTATCGAAGATCAACATTGAACCCAGCCTGATGATGATCAGCGTGCAGGATGTTGAGTTCAAAGGCAATGGCCTGGCACGTTACCTGCAGATCTTTGCCGACAACGGCGTTGTCGTGGATATGATCAGCCAGAGTGCTCCCCACGGCACGACCATTGATTTCAGCTTTACGGCATCCAGCAGCGACCTGCCGCTGGTGATGAAGGCGATCTCGGCCGCAAACCTGGATAAGGACGCAAAGGCTTCTCCCCTGATCAGTGTCGGCTACTCCAAGCTGAACCTGTTTGGCGAGGAGATGGTCACCAGCTGCGGCGTAGCTGCCCGCGCGCTGAATGCCCTTGCAATTGCTGGCATCGAGGTGCTTCTGGTCACGACCAGTGACCTGGATATTTCTCTGCTGGTCCATGCCGAAAACGAAGACGCTGCTTACGAAGCGCTGAAAAAGGCATACGAGCTCTGATTCCTTTTATCCTGTGTGAGACCCGGACATGCAGTTTGCTGCAGTCCGGGTCTCCTTCGCGTTCATTTGAAATGTGAAATGCTCGCTGCTGCGAGAAAACGATTGGGAGAAGTTTCTATGAGCAAATATGATGATCTTGCCAGAATCATCATTCAAGATGTCGGCGGCCGCGCAAACATTGCATCGCTGACCCATTGTGCGACCCGGCTGCGGTTCCGGCTCCTGGATGAAAGCAAGGCACAGACGAGTGCCCTGTCTGGCACTGCCGGTGTCGTGACTGTCATTCGCAGCGGCAGGCAGTATATGGTCGTGATTGGGCGTCATGTCACGGAAGTTTATGATGCCGTCTGCCGCGCAGCGCATCTTGATGGCAAAGGAAGACCGGCAGGTGCCGCCCACCCGGCCGCTGCATTTCTGGCGCGGCTTTTTCATCGCGGCCGCAAAATGGAACCGACTGCCGCCGACGGTATCCTGATCTATGCACCTGTTTCCGGCAGAGTGCGCCCCCTGCCCCGGATTGAGGATCCGGTCTTTTCCAGCGAAGCACTGGGTAAAGGCTGCGCCATCGAGCCGTCCGGCGATGCCATCGTGGCACCGTTTGACGGCGTTGTGGAGCAGATCGCGCAGACGAAGCATGCCGTCGGCCTGCGCAGCGAAACCGGAGTTGAACTTCTGATCCATGTTGGCATGGATACCGTGGAGCTGAAAGGTCTGGGCTTTGCCCCGCAGGTGCAAGTGGGCGACAGGGTAAAGCAGGGTCAGCTTCTTCTGAAGTTCAACCGCACCGCAATTGCAGCCGCCGGATACCGCGTGACCACGCCGGTCGTTGTGACCAATACCGCCGCATTTAAATCTGTGCAGGTCATTGCCAGCGGCACCGTGATCGAAGGACAAAAACTGCTGCTGCTTTGCTGACAGGCCCCTGCCGCATCTTCTGGCAAAAAACAAAATCACCGAAGACACAAAGACCCCTGCTCGCTTGAAGTGAGCAGGGGCCTTTGCATATAAAAAATCCCACGCTGCGGCAAAGCAAAGCGCAGCGTGGGAACGAAGATAGCTTAGTTCAGCTCAGGCAATCAGCGAGCCAGAGTGTACTTGTGCAGGGTCTTGCGCACAGCGCCGGGGCCTGCGAACAGCTCCTTGGCCATGGACTCGATCTTCTCACCCAGACCAACGGCATACAGGTCAACGCCGAACACATCGGTGCGGCTGTACAGCTGCTTCAGGCAGCTGAAGTCCTGCTCGCCTTCCTTGACTTCCAGTGGAGCCACGATTGCCTGCAGCTCAGCCAGCAGCGGATCGGTGGAGGGCTCGAAAGCCTGACCGTTATCGTCGATGCCCTTCAGGTAGCGGGCATAACCTGCCAGTACCAGCGGGATCAGAATCAGATTGGACTTGTCCAGACCGCGTGCCTCGTATGCCTTGATGGTCTCGCCGAAGCGGATGGCCAGCTTCTGAGAGGTATCGGTTGCGATACGCTGGGGAGCATCGGGCATGAAGGGGTTGGGCAGACGACGGTTGATGACAGCGCCGATGAACTCGTAGGGGTTCAGCACGCCGGGATCGACCACGACGGGCATAGCCTCAATGTAACCGATCTTCTGGATGAAGGCACGCAGGTCTTCATCAGCCATCTCGGCAGAGATCAGGGTGTAGCCCAGCATGCAGCCGTAGATGGACATTGCAGTGTGCAGCGGGTTCAGGCAGGTGCAGACCTTCATCTTCTCGATCTTATCGACGGTCTCACGGTCGCAGTACAGCACGCCGCCCAGCTCCAGCGGAGGACGACCATTGGTGTAGTGGTCCTCGATGCACAGGTACTGGGTCTCCTCGGCGTTGACGAAGGGAGCGGTGAAGGTGTGCTTCTCGGTGACGATGGTGTAGTTATCCTCAAAGCCGTCGTCAGCCAGCATCTTCTGCACCTTTGCGTCCGGGCGCGGGGTGATCTTGTCGATCATGCTCCAGGGGAAGGTGACCTTGGTCTCGTCCTGCACGTATGCCAGGAACTCAGCGGGCACCAGACCCTGCTCCACCCACTTAGCGGCGTAGGTGTGGACAGCATTCTTGACCTTGTCGCCGTTGTGAGAGCAGTTATCCATGCTCTGGACGGTCAGCGGCAGCTTGCCGGCCTTGAAGCGCTCGTACAGCAGAGCGGTGACCTTGCCCATGGCCAACACGGGGGTCAGGCCGCGCTCCAGATCAGCAGGAGCAACGCCGTAGCCTTTCTCGGTGATGGTGAAGGAGATCATCTGCAGGCTGGGGTTCTGGAAAATCTCGACCAGACGTGCCCAGTCCTCAGTGAAGGAAGGATCAGCCTTCAGGCTCTCAGTAACGGAAGCCACGACCTTCTTCTCGATCTCGCCGGTGGACTTCAGGCAGACCAGCAGGCTCATGTTGTCGTAGGGACGATAAGCCTTGTCGATGATCTCGTAGTCGAAGCTCTCGGCCACGATGACACCGCGGTCATACTCGCCGCTGTTCAGTGCATCGTTCAGCACTGCTGCGGGGAAAGCGCGGAAAATGTTGCCTGCACCGAAGTGCACCCAGGTGGGCTCGGCGTGGGTCTTGGCCTTGACGGCCTCGATGTCAAACTTGGGCAGCTCGTAGCCCTTTTCTGCCCACTCGGCGGACAGATTGCCGTTCTTAATATCAGTCAGCTTCATGATAATCAGCCCTTCTTTTCCTCATCCAGACGATCCAGCAGATCCCATACACCCAGCATATACTGAATGCCCAGAGCACGGTCATACTTGCCATAGCCGGGACGGCAGCTGCCGGGGCCTTCCTCCCACAGCTGACGGCCGTGGTCGGGACGGATGTAGCCCTCAAAGCCGCAGTCATGGTAAGCGCGCAGGATCTCGATGATGCCGGTCTCGCCGCAGCAATCGCGGTGAGCAGCCTCGCAGAAATCGCCGTTCTCGAAGTGATGGATGTTGCGGATGTGGGCAAATGCAATACGGTCGCAGTGCTTGCGGACGATAGCAGCAACATTGTTGTTGGGATTTGCATTCAGGCTGCCGGAGCACAGGGTCAGGCAGTTGTACGGATCGTCCACCATGCTCAGGAAGCGGTCGATGGCGTCAGAATCGGTCAGCAGACGAGGCAGGCCGAAGATATCCCAAGGAGGATCATCCTGATGGATGGCCATCTTGATATCGCACTCGTGACAGGTGGGCATGATAGCTTCCAGGAAGTACTTCAGGTTCTCCCACAGCTTTTCTTTGGTGACAGGAGCGTAAGCCTTGAACAGCTCATCCAGCTTTGCCATACGCTCGGGTTCCCAGCCGGGGAAGGTCATGTTGTACTTCTCGGTGAAGGACATGATGTACTCAGCCATGGACTTGTAGTCGTCCTTGATCTTTGCCTTCTCGTAGAACAGAGCGGTGGAACCGTCGCCCACGGGATGGAACAGATCGGTGCGGGTCCAGTCGAAGACCGGCATGAAGTTGTAGCAGATGACCTTGACACCGAACTTGGACAGGTTGCGGATGCACTGTTTGTAGTTCTCAATGTACTTGTCGCGGGTGGGCAGACCGATCTTGATGTCATCGTGGACATTGACGGACTCGACCACATCCATATCGAAGCCGTAAGCGTGGATCTGATCGGCGACCTTCTGGATCTCGTCGATCTCCCAAATCTCGCCGGGCATCTTGTTGTGCAGTGCCCAGACGATGCTGGTCACACCAGGGATCTGCTTGATGTCGCTCAGGCTGACGGGGTCATTGCCCTCGCCATACCAGCGCCAACCCATTTTCATAGGCATAGTGGGTTCCTCCTGATTTTTATTTCTTTTTAGCCTTGCTTTTCACGCGGCCTTGTGCCGCGCTCTCTGACTTATATTCTAGTATATCAGTGTTCTTTTTTCAATGGACGCAATGCCGAATTTCCGTGTTTATTCTTGTATACTTTAGACAAAAGGACGAAAAAGCCCATTTTTCTCCGGCAAATTCGCTTATATCCGATTTTTTGCCGGGTCTTTCTTGTGCAGGATTGCCATATTTTTATCAAGCATTCTTGGGCTGCACTTCACACAACTGAAATGGCAGTTGTATCCTTCGCGCCGTACAAGTCTTCTCCCCTGCCGGGATTTTCGCGACGGCTGATATGTCTTTTTATAACCTTATATAATAGGAGCGACAACGGATGCACAAAAGCCCTTTGCACCCACCGCAGCGCAGGTACAAAGGGCTTTGCGTGTTACCGTCTCAGTTCCAGAACGATCTTGCAGATGCGATCCACATCTTCCAGTGCGAGGTCAGAATACAGCGGCAGGGTCAGCACCCGCTTTGCCACATGCAGAGCCACCGGCGTCTCGTCCACGTCATACTTGTTGTGGAAGCATTCAAAGGTGTTCGTCAGCGGGTAGAAATACTTCCGTGCGCCGATGCCGTTTTTCGCCAGCGCGTCATCCACCTCGTTGCGGCTGGCACCAAACAGCTTTTCGTCAAACACCACCGGGAAGTACGCGTAATTGGAACGCACTTCCGGCTGCGGCCGACTCAGGTGCAGACCTTCGACTCCTTCCAGATGCTCGAGGTAGCGCTCCACCACAACTTTGCGTTTGGCGATCTCCTCGTCCACATGGCGCAGGTTGCACAGGCCCATGGCCGCGCAGAACTCATTCATTTTGGCGTTTGCACCCACAGCATCCACTTCTTCCGGGCCGTGGATGCCAAAATTTTTCAGCTCATACAGGCGGCGGCCCATCTCCGGGTCGCGGTAACAGACCGCACCACCCTCGATGGTATTGAACACCTTTGTGGCGTGGAAACTGAAGCAGGATGCATCCCCAAAATTGCCGATGCCGCGGCCCTTGTAGGTCTCGCCGAAGGTATGGGCGGCATCGTACACAACCTTGAGCTCATACTTGTGGGCGATGCGCTCGATCTCCTCCATGTTGCAGATGTTGCCATAGACATGCACCGGCAGGATGGCACAGGTGCGGTCGGTGACGAGCCGCTCGATCCGGGTCACATCCATGGTGTAGGTCTCCGGGTCGATATCGCAGAACACCGGTTCCAGCCCGTTGCGTACGATGGCGTGGGTGGTGGACGCAAAGGTGAACGGCGTCGTGATGACCTCGCCCTGCAGGTTCATTGCCTGCAGCGAAAGCTCCAGCGCCATGTGGCCGTTGGTCAGCAGTTCCACATTGGGCACGCCCATGTACTTCTGCAGTTCGAGCTGAAATGCTTCGTGCTTCTCGCCCATGTTGGTCAGCCAGTGGCTCTCCCAGATGGGGCGGATTTCTTCGATGTATTCCTCCATGGTCGGCATGGAAGACCGCGTCACTAAAATCTGTTCAGACATCGTGCGTATCCTCTGTCCATTCATCCGATGCATTTTCCAGCATTTTGGCGCAGATCATGCTTTCTGGCCGCATTTCCACCGGAACATACCCGTTTTTTCGATAAAAACTCCTGGCCGAACCGTTTGCCTTTGAAACTTCCAGCCATACGGTACGCATCCCGCAATCTTTTGCCGTGTGCTCAACATATGTCAGCAGCTCTTTCCCGCAGCCTTTTCCCTGCATGTCCGGGTATACCGCGATCATGGACAAGTAGCCTTTCCGCTCCACATGGTCGTTGCAGTAAAACGCCGCAAAGCCCACTGCCCGGCCATCTTCCGGTATAAAAACGACCTTTCCGTGCTGAAAGAACTTTTCTGCCATTGCTGCACGAAATGCTTTCCCTCGTTTCAGCGACGGCAGGACCATATGAAATCGTTCCAGAAGGGCCTGGATCTCATCCGGCGTCCGGCACAGCACGATCCTTTCCTGCATTGCGCCCTCATTCATGTTCGCTGCCTCGCACTTCGACCGTGATATAACGGGAAATATCGTCAAGATATCGCTGCATTTCCTCTGCCGACGGGAACTTCATAAAAACAATGCCAAGGCATTTTGAGGCGTTGTCAAAAAATTCAACTGCGTCTCCCGGCTTTTTGTACAGACACTTGCGGTAAATATAGCGCTCAAGCTCCGGCGCGAAGCGGACACCTTGATAAATGCCGCTGCGTTCACTGTGCAGATTGTGCGTAGCATAAAATCCGGTCGGCGCATGGAACCCGCCGTGGATGGACAGCCCCATGGCAGCTTCGATGGACATTTCTGCAGCGTTCACGCCAAACAGATCGCCCAAAAGCTCCGGTATCATATTGCCGCCGCTGCGCGGCCCCACATCAATGAGAAAGACCCGGTTTTCTTTGTCCACGATCAACTCCACATTCATCGGCCCATTGCGGATCCCGAGTTTTTCCACCATGGCAGACAAGGTATCTTTCACGCGCCGAATGTCGCCCGCTTCCAATCGCAGCGGATAGCTTTTGCCCACAGGGACCAGCGGGTTGACGCACGGGTCTCTGTGGCAGTTCAGCAGCCCCCACAAAACGATTTTTCCGTCTCTTACAAAAACATCGCCGCCTATCAGGAAGGGATGTTTTTGTTCCACAAACTCCTCTATCACGATGCGGTGGCAGCGCGAGAAGGAAAAAGCAAATTCAGCCGCACGCTCCAGACCATCTGCCGAACGAAGCACGGTTGCACCCTTGCTGCCGGAAGAATCCACCGGCTTGACGATGACCGGGTAGTGAAACTGTTCCCGTTTCTTCAGGACCGTTTCCATGTCCGGGCATCCCCATGCACTCGGTGCTGCGAAACCATTTTCCACAAGAAATTTGCGGAACTTGTCTTTGCTGCAGAGGGTCACCACCGATTTATACGGATTCCCCGGCAGGCCAAGTTTCTCGGCCACATATGCCGCTGTGGGAGCCGCCGGGTCAGAAGCATAGGCCAAAACGCCATCCACCTGTTCTCTGCGGGCCACCTTCAGCACAGCCTGCTCATCGGTCGTGCTGACGAGGTAAAACCGGTCTGCCTCGCATCGGCCCGGATTATCCGGCAGATAATCGCACAGGATCGTTTCGCACCCCAGCCGTTTTGCGGTTTTGATCGCAATGACCTGCTGTGCAGAGCCGCCCAGAAGAAGAAGCTTTTTCGGCACTCCTCTCACGTTCCTTTCCCGTCGCTCAGTCTTCGCTGTTTGCCCAGGGCTTTTTCAGCAGCCGAGGCTTTACCACATCCCACAGGAATGCAAAGGTATCCAGTTTCAAGGCTGCAGAACTTGCCACGTAAAGCGCCAGGCCAAGCAAGATCTGAAGCACCAGCGTCACAAGGTCCGGCAGCGGGAGCAGACCGACCAGGCCAGCGCATCCGCCTGCCAAAACAGCCAGCAGAAGGCTGGGCAGGATGTCGCGGAGCTGCTCCAGGTAGCTGTAGTGCAGCAGCCTTTTGTTGGGCCAGGAGTTGATGAGCTGGCTCAGCGCGCTGGCCACCAGCAGGCTGTAACCCATCGCCATCACGCTGATGCGGTAAGTGATCAACAGCAGCACCAATCCGACGATCTTTTTGAGGATCTCCAGTTTCAGGAACAGATCGCTCCGTCCCATGGCCTTCAGGGCATTCAGGTTCGCCGTATGAATGGGGTAAAACATATAGGTGATGCAGCAGATACGCAGAAACGGCACGCAGGGCAGCCATTTTTCGGTCAGCACCAGCCGGACGAGAGGCTCTGCGCAGAAAGTCATCAGCATCATCAACGGCGCGATCAGATACACGCTCATCTTGATGGCGCGGCGGGTCATATTCTTCACCTGCGAAAGATCGTCCTGTGCGGCCGCCATGGCCGGGAGCAGAACACTGTCAATGGAACTGTCCACATTGACGGCAATGGCATCCGGCAGGATCCGGCCCTGGTTGTAATAGGCAAGGTCTGCCGAGGTATAAACGCGGCCGATCAGCAGGCTGCGCAGATTGTTATACACGGTATCCAGCAGCGAGGACGCCAGCAGCTTCCAGCCGTAGGAAAGCAGTCCCTTCAACCGCTGCCACGAGAACAGCTTTCTCGGTCGCCAGCCGACGGTAAGCCACAAAACGAGCGTGTCAACCGCCGTATTGGCAAGCTGCTGCGCCACCAGTGCCCAGACGCCAAAGCCGGAATAAGCCATCCACAGGCCCACGACCGCCGAGAATACGGTGCCGCCCAGTGTCGAGAAAAAGAACAGCTTGAAGATCATGTTCCGGGAAACATACACCTGCTGTATTCCCTTCAGGCCGGCGAAAATCAGCATCAGACCAATGACGCGCACGACTGCCGTCAGCTCTGCATCCTTATAAAAAGCTGCAATGTACGGTGCCGCCAGAAATATGATCGCATACAGCACAATACATGTCGCAAGGTTAAAATAAAATACAGATGAAAAATCCAGCTCATCCGTTTCTTTTTTCTGGATCAGCGCCGTGCACAAGCCACAGTCCACAAACACATACAGGATGTTCATGAACACTTCCACCAGTGCGATCCGTCCGTAGTCTGCCGGGGCCAGGATGCGCGCAAGCAGCAGCGACACGATACCCGTGACCAGCTGTGCACCGCAGCGCTCTGCAAAGCGCCAGATAAAATTACTGATGACGCCCGTTTTTTTCATTTTCTTCCCTTTGTTTTATCCGCTTTCTCTTTTTAAATTCTGTGTCAATGACCCAATACTTCTGCTCGGCATCCAGATGCCAGAACATTTTTCTGCGCTCTGCCGTCGAGAAAAGTCCCTTCAAGCCGTTTTCCAGCACATAAAGCTGCAGCAGATTCCGGTCATTCACCTTCTTGATCTCGTCCAGCTGCCAGGCTGCAATATTTTGTTCTCTGCCATACCGATACAGCTTCGTCGTAAATTCGGTCGTTTCCGCCTGCGTGCGGATGAAGCGCTCCTCCGAAACATTTCCCAGATTCCGGGATGTCCAGGAGCCTGCCGAGAACATACGGTACACCGACATGGTTTCTTTGAGGTATCGAATCTTCCCCATAAACGCCAGATGGACCGCCAGCGTGTAATCGCCAAAGCTTCTTACTCGGATCTCTTTAGGGGCATTGAAAAACTCTCGCCTGAGCATCAATGAAGATGCCTGAAACTCTGAGCTTCCGTACTTTACAACTTGCCGGAACGTCAGGTCCCTATCCTTCCTGGAGCGATTTTTGAGGTATGTTTCGCCGTTTCTGCAATCCAGCACTTTTGTGTTGTGTACACAGGCCGAGTAGCCTTCTTGGTGTGTCTCCAGAAAATCCACCTGCCGCTGCAGCTTGTTCTCATCGCACCAGTAGTCGTCGCCTTCACAAAATGCAATATATCTCCCGGAGGACTTCGGGTGAATGATCTCCGGTAAGATTTTCACACCCTTTGAATACTGGTTTTCCGTCTGAAAAATCGGTTTGATAATATCCGGATACTTCTGCGCATATTCCCGAATGATCGCAGGGGTATTGTCGGTCGACGCGTCATCGTGGACCAGAACCTCATAGCGGAAGTTCGTTTTCTGGCGCACAAATCCTTCCAACGCGTCCCGGATATACTGCTCGTGATTGTATGCAAGGCAATACACCGAAACCACGATCCCGTCTTCCATCCGCATTCTCCTTTGTCCGATCCTCATTCAGGCCCTTCTGCTCTTTGGCGTCCGGCCATAACTGTTTATATCATAGCACATAAGCTCTTTTCGTTCAACCGCTATCTTTCGGAATCGTCCCGATGGAAGCTCAACCCAAAAAATCTCCTGCATTATCAGGCCGTATGCCAAATAAATGCAGGAGATTTTTTGCCTTAGATTCAAGTTATTGATTGGTCTGGTTCCATATTTCCACAACGTTTTTCGCTTTATTCATCGGCACAGTTCCCACAGTTGGAATATTATGGAATAATTTCAGACGTTTTACCGTTTCTCTGTCACACCGCCCTCTGCCGCTTATCCAGGCGCATCTTGTCAGCTATCATCGCGATGAACTCGCTGTTCGTGGGCTTTCCTCTCAGGTTATGGATGGTATACCCGAAATAGCTGTTCAGGGTATCCACATCACCCCGGTCCCACGCCACCTCGATGGCATGGCGGATGGCACGCTCCACACGGCTGGCGGTGGTGCCGTTGCGCTTGGCGATTTCGGGGTACAGGCGTTTCGTCACCGCGTTGATGTAATCCGGCTCGTTCATGGTGAGCAGGATGGCATCCCGCAGGAACTGGTAGCCCTTGATGTGGGCAGGAACACCGATCTGGTGCAAAATCTCGGTCACAGTCAGCTCATCACTGTCCACACTGGTGTGCAGGATGCGCTTTTCCTGCCCGAGAGCCACCTTCAGCACCCGTGCCGCCAGAACGTTTTCGTCGAAGGGCTTAACGAAGTAGTAGGCAAACCCTTCGTCCAGCAGCTCCTGCACCATTTCCTCGCTCTGGAATGCACCGGTGACGAAGAAGGACGTGTGCCGCTCACCTGCCGCGTTGTAGCGCTGCTTTACCGCGAGCGCGTCCAGCCCGGGCATAAAGGCGTCCAGCAGAACAACGTGCGGATGAACCGCGAGCATTTTCTGCAGAACTTTGTTGCCGTCCTTTTCGACGACGGTCACTTCTACGCCCTTTTGCTCCAGCGCCTCACGGCAGGCTTCGGTAATCTGAGTGCTGGTATCCGACATCAAAAATCTCACTTTGTCCATGGTTGTTTCCTCCAATGTGTGCAGTTCCCTTAACACCATGGATTTTACCATATTTTTCCAGATTGTTCAACGGTTTTTATTGGCAAATTTTGGCAAAGAAAGTCAAATGTGTGATTTTTCCCGGTCAGGCTCACGCATCCGGGTCCATTTTTGCCACCGCCTGGGTCTGCCGCAGCATGGTTTCGGCAAAGATCCCGTAGCCCCGGGTCGGATCGTTGACCAGAACATGGGTCACTGCCCCCACCAGCCGCCCGTTCTGCACGATGGGGCTCCCGCTCATCCCCTGCACGATGCCGCCGGTCCGGGCCAGCAGCCGCTTGTCTGTGACCCGCAGGACCATGTTGCGCCCCGGTGCGGCATCGCTGACCTTTTCGATGCGGATCGTGTAAGCCTGCGGCTGTTCGCCGGAGACGGTCGTCCAGATCTCGGCCTCGCCGGGCACGACTTCCTGTGCAAAGGCCATCTCCATCTGCTGCCCGGAAAAATCTGCCCGGGTCCGGCCATAGACGCCGTTTTCTCCGTTGATGCAGATCGTGCCCAGCGCGTGTGTGCTCAAAAAGCGGCCTTTCAGCTCGCCCGGGCTGCCTACGGTGCCGCTGGTGCAGCCAACGATCTGGCATGGCACGATCTCGCCGCTGCGCAGCGCAACGCTCTCGCCGGTGTCACTGTCACTGATGGGGTGTCCCAGCCCGGCAAAGACGCCGTTTTCTGCATCCACAAAGGTCATGGTACCGACCCCCGCCGAAGAATCCCGCACCCACATCCCGGCGCGCCACTGCCCGGCGGCTTCATCCCACACAGGGGTGAGAACGGTCTGCCGCTGTTCGTTGTCCCGGACATAGACCAGCTCCAGCGGCTGGCCTTCGGCCGCTTCCAGCGCTTCGTGGACGGCATCGTTCGTTTCGGTTGCCGCCGCCCCCAGCCGGATCACCCGGTCGCCCAGCCGCAGGCCAGCCTGCTTGGCCGGATTCACGGTGCCGTCTGCGGTTACAATGTCCGAAAAGCCCACCACAAGCGCCCCTTCTGAGAACATTTTGACGCCAAAGGGTGTCCCGCAGACGGTCACAGTGGGCCGGTCGGTCACCAGTGCGCGGATCGTTTTGACCGGCAGCCACCCGCCCAGCGACAGTGTCGTCCGGTAGCTGCCCGCGGCTTGGGTGCTGGCCGCATTGCGTGTCCCGCTGGGGTGGAGTGGCTCCACCCAGGCAAAGCGCGGCAGGGTCAGGGCCTGGCCCGGCTCCAGGCAGACCTCGGACGGCAGGCTGTGCCACAGCCATCCCAGCGCCGCTGCGGCCGCGACCAGCAGGTAAACCACCGCCATGCCGCACCAGCGGCGAACCCTTGACCTGCGCATAAAAAGCTCCTTTCCGATGTTGTTCAAGGGCAGTATGCGCAGAAAGCGGCCGGAATATCATAGGCTGCAAAGATTGACATTTTCCATCGGACCTGCTACTATATTAAAGATATCTCCCGGAGAGATTACAGACGCGGGTATGGTGGAATTGGCAGACGCGCAGGATTTAGGTTCCTGTGCCGCAAGGCGTGTGGGTTCGACCCCCACTACCCGCATAAACAAAAAGTGCGATGATATGTTTTTATCATCGCACTTTTCTTATTTTCCCCGTTTCCGGCGTTCCTCGGCCGCTTCCTGACGAGCCTTTTCTTCCTGCAGTTTTCGCAGGACATAGGCCATCTCTGCCAGTGTAGAGACGGTATAATAACCATCTTCATTCCGGTTCACGCCCTTCAGGCACTCCTTTAAGGCCGCTGTATCCGGGAATACGGTCTGATCCAGCGAGCCTCTCCGGTCTTCCTGTTCTTCCTTCAAGCAATTCACAGCCTTTCGTACACCATTGTGCATAGGCACAGTGTACCATGTTCTTGGTCTCTGTGCAAGCCGCGGCGGCTCTGCAGCAGCAAAAACTGAGGCCCTTCGGCCGCTGCCGGTCCAGCGTTCTCCCGCATTGCAAAAGAAAAACCAGCACACGATGTGTACTGGTCGATGGTGCGAGGGAGGGGACTCGAAGGGTCGTCAATCAACGCATCATCGCACGTTTTCAAGCCTTCCTTACAATTATACTACCCGCAGAGGTGAAAGTCAAGCTTTGCCGCTCACGTAAGCGTCCAGCAGAGCCGTGTATTTTTGGCTCTCGCCCTCACGCAGATGCTGATAGATTCGCCGGGTCGTCATGATGTCCGCGTGGCCCAGGAGCTGCTGCGCCACCAGATCGGGGACCCCCGCATAGTAGAGGTTTGTGGCAAACAGATGCCGAAACTGGTGCGCCGTTACCAGAGGCCTGTACACCACCCTCTCCACGACGCGCTCGGGGCGGTTCTGGTATGCTGGGATCACCGCTTTCCGGGTGTAGCTGTCGCAGAGCCCCAGCTCACGGCAGTACAGCATCCAGCGGTGCGCATACTGATTCTGGGTCAAAGGCTTGGCCGTACCCGACAGCACATAATCCTCCGGGTCATGGGCGGCCTTCCCCTCCTCCAGCAGCGGACGCAGCGGGCTCAGAATCGGTACGCTGCGATAGGCGTTCTTTGTTTTCAGGAGTTCCTTATAGGGCTGGTTACGGTCCCAGGGCATGGCCTGCACCGGCGTGATCGTCCCGGCTTCCAGATCAACGTTCTTCCATTGCAGACCGTTTGCTTCACCCAGACGCAGGCCGCTGTACTCAAACAGCCAGGCCCAGAAGCCGCAGCCCTCCGGGTGGGCGTTGATGATGTCCCGCTGCTCCTTGGTGGGTTCCTCCCTGCCGCCCTCGCGCAGCCCAGAGGGCAGCTTCACCAGCGGCACAGGGTTACAGGTGCCGTGGTACTCCGCGCACCAATAAGTAAAGATGCAGGAGAGCACGCTCTTTGCATTCTTGACCGAGTGCTTGCTCTTGCCCTCGTGCTTCAGGTGCTCCAGATACCCGCGCACTGCCTGCGCGTCGATTTCCTGCATCGGGGTGTCCCCGAAGTACGCCCGCATCGGGGCGAAGTTCTTGTGGTAGGCGTGCACCGTGCCGCGCCGGATGGGCGAGGCATCGCTCTTGATATACTCCTCATACGCTACCGACGCCACTCTGAACGTGTAGCGGTTCTTTTTGGGTTCCGCGCACTGCATTTTGTACGCCACCATAGCGTTCTGGTATTTGCGTTCCGCTTCAGCTTTGGTCTTGCCATAAAAGACCTGCGACTTCGGCAGGCCCACCGACCGGTGGATGCTCACGCCCTTCTTCTTTGTTTCTGCCATAAAAACAACACCTCCATAAGGGTACACTTTGACAAGCCTGCCCGGAGGTGCTACAATACAGCTGTACGGGCTCAATCGTACAGATCAGCAGCGCTTCCAGGCAAGCCGATCTATTCCAAACGCTCTCGGTGTTGGTAGCACCGGGGGCGTTTTTGCATTTTTCAGGTTCGACTGCCGTATACAAACCTGCGCAACGCCTGCATACGGAAGCAACAAAAATCTAGTCGATTGCAACAAAAAGTTGCATGCGAACTTTGTAGTCACGAAAAAGTGAGTGTTCATGCGGGTTTTCGGGGCAAAACATACAGAACATACTCAAGCTCTTATCCTGACCCTGAACAGAAGAAAATAAGAATATACATGTGTGAGAACGCGCTTGATGTCCGCACGCGTAGGGTTATAGTGAATTTCGGTAGTCAACGTATGCTGGTAGTCACGGGGTGGTCAGCCGACCCAGTGCATCCAGCCGACGGCCTTGCCCTCTATCTGCACGTCGTTCATATCCTCCCGGCGGCGAATGATGGACTCAAAGGCGGGGTTCTCGGGCCGCAGCTCGATGTAATCGCTGTGCAGGTATACTCGCTTGAGTGTAGCTTCCTCACCTATCCGCACCGCTGCGATCTCGCCGTTCTCCACCTCGGGCTGGATGCGGATATACACCACGTCGCCGTCGTGGATACCCGCGCCGATCATGCTCTCTCCCTGGCACTTCAAAGCGAAGTCGCAATGCATATCCACCGGGGCATTCACATCGCCCTCGCGGTTCTGGATCGCCGTGATGGGGTCGCCGCAGGCGATGGCACCAATCAGCGGCACCTTCTTCATCTCAGGCAACGGCATGAAGCCCGGCGGGATGGTGGGCTTTTTATCGAGCTGCGCAGCACTACTGAGCTTTTCCTTTTCCGGTGGAACGTCATAGCCCATCAGCCACGCTTCCGATACATTCAGAACACGGGCGAGCTCATACACAGCGTCCTGCTTTCCTTCCCAGTCGCCCTTCAGGTAGTGAGAGATGCTGTATTTCGAGATTCCAGAGCGGGTGGCCAGTTCGATCTGCTTCATTCCGCGCAGGTCAAGTCCCTCTCGTAGACGTTGCGCAAAGGTCGCGGTCTTTTTTGCCATAGTTGTGGCCCCTTTCTTTACGTTCTGGTGCAAGTATAATATACCGGTTGCGAAAAATCAATACCAGTTGAAAAGAAAATTGTGAAATCTCTATTTTCGTGTTGACATTCCACAACTGCCGCGCTATACTGTGGCCATGGTTGCGAAACCACAACATAAACGACAGGAGGTGAAAAATATGCCCGCCATGGATTACACCATGCTGCGCGGACGCATCCGCGACTGTGGGATGACCCAGAAGGACCTGGCGGAAAAGGCCGGTATCAGTGAGGGGCAGTTTTGCCAGAAGCTGGCCGGGAATTTTGCATTCCGTCAAGATGAGATCGACCGCATCTGCACCCTGCTGAACATCCCGTCCGCAGAGATTGGCCACTATTTCTTTTTGCCTAAAAAGTTGTGATTTAACAACATTCAAGGAGCAAAACACACATGAAACGCCCAGAAGCCTGGCACGACGCCTATCGCGCCATCTACTCCGCCACCGGCTGCATCCGGCTGACCGTCACGCAGGCCGCCGCCCAGATGGGCACCAGTCCGAAGCGGGTCACGCAGCAGTACCCGGACGGGTGGAGCGGCCAGGGCCGGGGCAAGACCATCCGGCTGGACACCCTGCTGGATCAGGAATTCAAACTTTACTGAGGAGGAACCACAAAATGAGACTGAAACCCGGAGTTTTGCAGTGGGCAGCGGTCGCCTGCTTCTGCGTCGGCCTGATCTACGCCCTCGGCATTGAGGGCGGCGCACAGGTCGGCCAGCCCATCACCGACGGTCAGCTCATCACCGCGATGGTGCTGATCCTGGCGGCGATTGCCTTAGGGCGTCTGAGTTTTGCGCTTGAGGACGCCCAGCAGCGCCGTCAGAGCCGCTACGGCAAGATCAAGCGCACACACGCCCGTAACCCTGAATACCCGGCCCTGCCCGAGCATTGCAGCCGCAGGGACGCCTGAGAGGAGGCCACACGATGTTCAACGACAAGAGACGCGGCGACGTTTACTGGATGACCGATACCCCGCTCCGAGAGGGAGCTACCCACATCCTGCGGGGCGACCGCCCGGCGGTGATCGTCAGCAGCGACGAGGTCAACCAGACCAGCCCGACCGTTACGGTCATCCCGCTGACCACCAGCACCGCCAAGCTGGAACGCGGCGACGGCTACTGCAACAACGTTCTCCTGATGAGCCTGAATCTGCCCAGCGTTGCCGTGACCCGGCAGGTCCGCACCATCGACGCGGACGACCTTCAGCGGTACTTGGGGCACCTGCCTGACCGCGAGATGACCCGGCTGGACGCCGCCCTTCGCCGGGCGCTGGGACTGTGAAGTGGTATACCGTCTACCTCCATCGGACAGAGGAGATTCTCGCCTGCGGCACTGCGCAGCAGGTGGCCGACGCTTTGGGAATGAAGCTCGGCAGCTTTTACACAACCGTCTCCCGAAGCCGGGCCTGCGAGAATCGAAAGTACGATTTTGTGATTGAGGAGATCAACGAACGAACATTCAAAAAGGAGTATGCATCATGACTTTTGACCTTCACATCCACGGCGAAACGCCGGAAGAACTGCTGGACGCGCTGAACCATCTGGGCGGCACGACTAACATCATCAACGCCTCCCCCGCCCCGCAGCCCCAGAGCGAGCCTGTGACGCAGCCGGACAAGCCAAAGGCACAGACTTCCGCCAAAGCCAAAAAGGCCGCACAGAAGCCCGCAGCGGCGCCTGCGGAGGAACCGGCAAACCCTACTCACACGCCTGTCCAAAACACGGATGCTGCTGCGACTGCGGAATCCCCTGCTGTCTCAGCACAATCCCCAACAACCACCACCCAGGCGGATGCAGGCACCTCAACCACTGAACTCGATTCCGCCACTCTGGACAAGATCCGCGACCTGGCCCGGAACCTGATCGTCCACGGCAAGCGTGCCGAGGTGCAGCAGATCATCAAGGGCACCGGTGCCGCTTCCATCTCCAAGCTGCCGTCTGACAGCTACGCCGACGTGTGGGAGCAGCTGGTAAACCTGAGCAAAGAGGTGGACAACAATGCCGCCGGTTAAGCACGCCCTGCTGGGCGCGTCCAGCGCAGCCCGGTGGATTGCCTGCACGCCCAGCGCTCAGGCCACCGCTAACCTGCCGGACGAGGAGACCCAGTACGCCGCAGAGGGCACCCGGGCGCATGAGATGTGCGAAAAAGCACTCCGCTACAAGCTGGCAAAGTGGGAAGCCGGAAAACCCTTTGATTTGCTGTCTGACTGGGCGCAGCAGTCGATGCCGACAGAAATGTTCAATGCCGCTTGCCGGTATACCTCTTTTATCCACGACCTGTGGGTGGGCTTCCCCTGCCGTCCAGGGGTGTTCATCGAGCAGGAGGTGGATGTGACCCGGTGGGTGCCCGGCGGCTTTGGCACCTGCGACTGCCTGATGATCGGCGGCGGTCTGCTGCACATCATCGACTTCAAGTATGGGCAGGGCGTACCGGTGAGCCCAGAGCGCAACCCGCAGCTCATGTACTACGCCCTCGGCGCCTACGAGCTTTTCCGCGAGACGGACGAGATCGAGGTGGTGCGCATGAGCATCGTGCAGCCCCGGATGCAGGAAGAACCTCAGACATGGGAGCTGCCGCTGGCCGACCTGCTCACCTGGGCGCGGGAAGTGCTGTCTCCCGCCGCCCACATGGCCTGGCGGGGCGAGGGCGAATTTGTCACCGGCGACCACTGCCGCTTCTGCAAGGCGCACCCCGCCTGCCGGGCCTGGAAAGACAAGTACGGCCCTCTGGCCGGGTTTGAGCCCTATCCGGAGCCCGCTACGCTCTCCGACGAGGAGCTGGGCGAGTGGCTGCAAAAGCTGGAAGGACTGGCCGCCTACGCCAAAGAGCTGGAGGACTACGCCCAGCAGGCCCTGATGGAGAGCCGTATCCTGCCCGGCTGGAAGCTGGTGCAGGGCCGCAGCACCCGCAAGTGGACAGACCAGGACGCCGCGTTCCAGCAGATGGAGCACGACGGCATCGACGAGGCCATGCTGTACACCCGCACCCCCATTTCCCTGACCGCTGCCGAGAAGATGATCGGCAAAAAGAAATTTGCCGAGACCATGTCGGCCTTTATCACACGGGCACCCGGCGCGCCCAAGCTGGCAGCAGCCAGCGACCCGCGCCCTGCCTACGACCGTTTAGAGGGCTTCGAGCCCATGGAGGATTGAACTATGAACGCAAATGAAGTCATTATCCCCTGCCGCCTGTCTTACGCCAACATCTGGGAGCCCAAGCAGGTAAACGGCACCGGCGACCCCAAGTACAGCTGCTGCCTGCTGATCTCCAAGAAGGACACCGAGACCCTGGCCAAGATCAGGGCAGCCATTGAAGCGGTCAAGAAAGACCCGGCGTCCCTCGCCAAGTGGGGCGGCAAGCTGCCCCCGAAGCTGAAGGAGCCCCTGCGTGACGGCGACGAGGAGAAGGACGACGAGAACTACGCGGGCTGCTACTTTCTGAGCGCCAATGCCAACGCCAACCGCCGCCCGCTGATCGTTGACCGCCAGTGCGCTGAGATCCTCGATCAGGAGGAAGTGTACAGTGGCTGCTATGCGCAGGTCAAGGTGGGCTTCTTCAGCTACAGCGCCAGCGGCAACCGCGGCATCGGCGCAGGCCTTGAGACCATCCGCAAGGTGCGCGACGGCGAGCGCCTGAGCGGCGGCAACAATCTGGACGGCTTCGAGGCGCTGGACGATGCCGACGACAGCTTCCTCGACTAAACACCCACACGCCGGAGGCCCCCGCAAAGGACCTCCGGTCTTTTCTCAGGAAAGGAGGCTGCCGTGAAACCGATCATCACGGTGGATATCGAGACCTACTCGCCGCAGGACATCAAGACGGTGGGCGCCTACCGGTACGCACAAGACCCGGAGCTCCAGATTCTTCTGCTGGGCTACGCCCTAGCGGATAACGATCCAACGGTAATCGACCTGACCAGCTGGCCGGACACAAAGCATTTTCTGCGCGAACAGCTGCCGTGGCTGCTGGATGACAGCTACACCAAGCGGGCGCACAATGCCGCCTTCGAGTGGTGGTGCCTTTCTGAGGCCATGGGCCTGAGCTGGGAGCAGCGGGTGCTCTGGCTCCAACAGTGGGAGTGCAGCATGGTGCACGCACTGTACTGCGGCCTGCCCGCTCAGCTGGGTGCCCTCGGTGCGGCCCTGAAGCAGCCGGAGGACGCCCTTAAGATGAAGGAGGGCAAGGCCCTTATCAAATACTTCTGCACGCCCTGCAAGCCAACCAAGGTCAACGGCGGGCGCACCCGCAACCTGCCCCACCACGACGCTGCCAAGTGGAAGCTTTTCTGCAAATACAACGGCATGGATGTGATCGCTGAGCGGGCCAACGACCGCAAGCTGGCCCCCTGGCCGGTGCCAGAGGAGATCATGCAGCAGTGGCGGGAGGATGTGGAGATGAACGCCCGGGGCGTGGCCGTGGACATGGAACTGGTGGAGGGCGCCCTTGCCTGCTCGGCTTTGATCACCGAGGAGCAGACCGCAGAGTGCAAAGCCCTGACAGGGCTGGCAAACCCCGGCAGCCGGGCCCAGCTCCTCGGCTGGCTGCGCAACCGGGGCGTGGAGATGCCCGGCCTGACCAAAGAGGATGTGGGCAAGGCACTGGCAGGCGACTTGCCCAGCGATGTGCGCCGGGTGCTGGAGCTCCGGCAGCAGCTGGGCAAAACCAGCAACACCAAGTATGAGACCATCGCAGCCAGCGCAGGCCCCGACCACCGGGTACGAGGCACCCTGCAATTCTACGGAGCCAGCCGGACAGGGCGCTGGGCCGGGCGGCTGCTTCAGGTGCAGAACCTGCCCCGCACCTACCTCGACCATCAGGCCGAGTGGCGGGACATTGTCAAGTTGCACGACCCCGAAGCGCTGGCGCTGCTGACCGACAACGTCAGCGACACCCTGAGTCAGCTCATCCGTACGGCACTGGTGCCCGCCAAAGGGTACACCTTCGTGGATGCCGATTTCTCCGCCATCGAGGCCCGGCTGATCGCATGGCTAGCCGGTGAGGAGTGGGTGTTGGACGTTTTCCGCACCACCGGCAAGATCTACGAAGCCACCGCAGCCCGCATCTTCGGCGTGCCCTTTGACAGCATCGCCAAAGGCAACCCCAACTACAAGTACCGCCAGCGCGGCAAGGTGGCAACGCTGGCCCTGGGTTATCAGGGCGGCGTGGGCGCCATGAAGCGCATGGGCGGCGACCAGCTGGGTCTGGACGACGACGGTTTGCAGGACATCGTGAACCGCTGGCGGCGGCAGAACCCCCGCATCTGCAAGCTCTGGCGCAGGATGCAGGACGCCGCTGTGCACACCATCCGCACCGGCAAGACCACCCAGCCCAGAGCGGGCGTGATCTTCCGCAAAGAGGTGGCCTGGGGGTTTCCCTTCCCGTTTCTGACCCTGCAGCTGCCCAGTGGGCGCAAGCTCTTCTACGCCGACCCCGGCACTACGCCGGATGACCGCATTACTTATAAGGAATGGGACAACGGCGGCTGGCGGGAAGCAGAGACCTACGGCGGCAAGCTGACCGAGAACCTCACCCAAGCCGTGGGCCGCGACTGTCTGGCCTTTGCGCTGGACAACCTGCGCCGGGCGGGCTACCGGGTGGTGTTCCACGTCCACGACGAGGTGATCATCGAGCTGCCGGACACGCAGGACGCAGACGCCGCACTTCAGGATGTGGTGCGCATCATGAGCATCGTGCCGCCATGGGCCGAGGGCCTGCCCCTGAACGCCGCCGGCTGGCACGGCGACTTTTTTACAAAGGACTGAGGACGATGAAAAAGAAAACAGAATCCCTGCCCAGCGCCTCGGGGCTGCTCACCTGCACCTGCGGGGCGATGCCCTACGATGCAGAAAAGCGCCCACACGGCAGAGTCGGGCTGACCCGCTACCGCAAGAGCAGTAGGTACGCGAAGGACGGCGGCTGGTCGGTGGTCTGCACCCGCTGCGGCAGGGTCGGCGAGCGCGGCAGCACCCAGATCGAAGCAAAGTCCAAATGGAACGCGCGGCTGTACAAGTACGGCCCGCTGAAGGAGGTGGATTCATGAGCGCTACACCGATCGCAATCAGCGTGGGCGACAGCCGGACAGCGACCAAATGGGAGCCAAGAGTTCTGGACTGGGTCAGTTTCACAGGGAGCCTGCAAGTCAAAATGAAGGCCAACTGCGGCAGGATCACCCACGCGGAGTACATGGCCCTGCCCAAGAGCAAGCAGGCTGACCTGAAGGACGTGGGCGGTTTCGTGGGCGGCACCCTGCGGAACGGGAGCCGCAAGCGCGGCTGCTGCACCGGGCGCAGCCTGATCACGCTGGACATGGACAACTGCGAGCCCGGCAGCACCGCCAAATGGGTGCAGGCCATCAAAGACATGGGCACCGCAGCGGTCTACTCCACCCGGAAGCACGACCCGGAGCACCCGCGTCTGCGGGCCATCTTCCCCACCGACCGCGTGATGCAGCCGGAGGAGTACCAGCCCTGCGCCCGGATGCTGGCCCAGATGCTGGACCCCACCATGAAGGTGTTTGACCCGACCACCTTCGAGACCGAGCGTCTGATGTACTGGCCCAGCCGCAGCGCCGACAGCCAGTGGGTCTGCGCGGCCACCGAGGACGGCAGCCGGATCAGCGTGGACGACGACCTGCTGTGGCTCTACGCGGACTGGCACGACGTGCGGCAATGGCCTGCGTGCCCCGCTGAGACGGTCAAGCTGCCCGGCGGCAAGCAGGCCGACCCCACCACAAAACAGGGCGTCGTGGGCGCTTTCTGCCGGACCTACGATGTACCCGCAGCCATCGAGAAATTCCTGCCCGGTGTGTACGTGGACGCAGGCGCAGGCCGCCTGACCTACGCCGCAGGCAGCACCACAGCCGGCGCGGTGCTCTACGACAACGACACCTTTATTTATAGCCACCACAGCACCGACCCGGCAGGCGGCAAGCTGCTGAACGCATGGGACCTTGTGCGCATCCACAAGTTCGGCGAGCTGGACGCGGACGTCGCCCCGGGCACGCCCACCGCTTCCCTGCCCAGCTGGCAGCAGATGCGGGCGCTGGCCGAGAGCGACGGTCCCACGGCGGCCCTGCTGCGGCAGGAAGCCGTAGACCATGCGAAAGAGGGCTTCGAACCGCTGCCGGACGAGGACACCGACCCGGACAAGTGGCAGGAGAAGCTCGACCGTACCCAGAAAGGCACCTTGGCCTGCACCATCCAGAATGCGTGGGTCATCCTCGAGCATGACCCGGCGCTCAAGGGTCGTATCTGGTCGGACACCTTCGCTGAGCGGCTGCGGTGCAAAGGCCCGTTCCCATGGAGCGACAAACCGCAGGAGCGGGACTGGTCGGACGAGGACGACGCAGGCGTGCGGTGGTACCTCGAGAGCATCTACCACTTCAGCGGGGTCAATAAGGCCGCCGACGCCGTGGCCCTGACCGGCGGGCACCACGCCAAGGACCCGGTGCGGGAGTACCTGCAGGGCCTTGTCTGGGACGGCACCGAACGGCTGGACAGGCTGTTCATCGACTACCTCGGCGCGGAGGACAGCAGCTACACCCGCGCGGTGACGCGGAAGATGTTCGTCGCGGCAGTGGCGCGGTGCTTCCGGCCGGGGTGCAAGTTCGACCAGATCTGCATCCTCAGCGGCAAACAGGGCATCGGCAAGAGCCTGCTGCTCAGCCGGATGGGCAGAGAGTGGTTCAACGACAGCATCACCAGCTTTGACGGCAAAGAGGCCCGCGAGAACCTGCGCGGCGTGTGGATCGTCGAGCTGGGCGAAATGACGGCCTTCAGCCGCAGCGAAAGCGAAGCGGCCAAGCAGTTTTTGAGCCAGACCGAGGACCGCTACCGGGCTGCTTATGGCCGCCGGACGGTGCAGTACCCCCGCCGGTGCGTGTTCTTCGGCACATCTAACGGGTCCGATTTCCTCCGCGACGCCACCGGCAACCGTCGTTACTGGCCCATAGACTGCAGCTTTGAGCGCCGCACGAAGGTGGTCCACGATGATCTGACCCCCGCTGAGGTCGATCAGGTGTGGGCCGAAGCCGTGACCCGGTTCAACGCCGGAGAGGAACTCATCCTTCGTGACGAGCTGCAAAAGGCAGCGCTGGCCGAGCAGCAGGCCCACACCGAGCGTGACCCGTGGGAGGGCGACATCCTGGAGTTTTTGGCAAAGCCGGTGCCCGCCGACTGGGCAAAGCGCACCGTGGACGAGCGTGTGGCCTGGTGGGAAAACGGCCCGAACGATGCCCCCGCAGAGGGCCAGCAGCGCACCACGATCTGCGTCAATGAGCTGTGGCGGGAGTGCCTGGACAGCACCGGGCGGGCCCCCGACCGAGTACAGTCCAAGCGCATCGCGGCGGTGCTGAACGGCCTGCCGGACTGGACGCCGGGCAAGTACCCGCAGCGGTGCGGATGCTACGGCGTGCAGCGCATCTGGCGCAGAAAATCCGAGTAATTCCAAAGCGCCGAAACCACTTTGATGAACATACAGAACATACAGAGCAGGTCGGCGTAACAGAGCATACAGAGATTTTCGCAAACATTAAGAGAACCGAAGAAATCAAGCGCCGAAAGCGGTTTCGAACATACAGAACATACAGCCAACATACAAAGCCTGAAAAGTTTGTATGCACGAAAAAGCAAGCACTCATGCGGCTTTTTGCCCCGAAACATACTCAACATACAATCTTTTCCCCTAGAAGAAGAAAAAGTGAAGGAGATAAGGCGCGTGCGCATACCCGCGAGAGCCTTATACGCTTCGCGTGAGGAATTATAGGGCTTTGGGTATGTTTTGTATGTTTGTATGTTCGGTCCAAAACGAAAGGAGAAACTACAATGCCGACAAATAAGCCCCTGGAAAAGAGCATCGAGAACGTGCTGCGCAAGGCCGTGGAGGACGAGGGCGGGGTGTGCCTGAAATGGACCTGCCCCGGGCACAGGGGTGTGCCGGATCGGATGATCTTGTTCCCCGGCGGCGTCATTGCCTTTGTGGAGCTCAAGCGCCCCGGGGCAAAGGTCAAGGCAGGCGGTTTGCAGGAGTGGTGGCGGGAGAAGCTGGTGAGCTTCGGCTTTTCCTGTTACGAGATCAGCACCGCAGAGCAGGTGCAGCAGCTGGTGTTTCAGCTGAGCACGGAAAGCTTCTTTGCTCAGGTCGAGGAGAGCGACAACTGACGCGCTGCCCTAAAAGAAACGGAGGTCAAAGCAATGCAGCAATTTCATCCGCACCCGTATCAGCAGGCGGGCATCGACGCCATTCTGGAAAAGCCTGGCGTGGCACTCTGGATGGAGATGGGCCTGGGCAAGACTGTCGTCACCCTGACTGCCATCGACCAGCTGATCTACGACCGGCTGGAGATCGACAAGGTGCTCATCGTTGCCCCGAAGAAGGTCGCCGAAGCAACGTGGCAAGACGAAGCCGCCAAGTGGGGGCACCTGCGGCACCTGCGCATTTCCACCGTGCTGGGCACCGAGAAGCAGCGCAAAGCCGCTCTGGCAGCCCAGGCGGATATTTACATCATCAACCGCGAGAACGTCCCCTGGCTGGTGCACACACTGGGCCGCAGCTGGGATTTTGACATGGTGGTTCTGGATGAGGCGTCCAGCTTCAAGAATCACGCATCGCAGCGGTTCAAAGCGCTCAAGGCCGTGCGCCCGAGGGTGCACAAGGTAGTGGAGCTGACCGGCACACCAAGGCCTAACAGCCTGCTGGACCTCTGGGCGCAGATCTACCTGCTCGACCAGGGCGAACGGCTGGGGCGGTACATCACCCACTACCGCAAGACATACTTCTGGCCCACCGAGTACAGCTACGAGCCCCGGGAGGGCGCAGCCGAAGCGGTGGAGAACCGTATCAAAGACATCGTCCTGAGCTTCAAAGCCGCCGACCACCTGACCCTGCCGGAGAAGATCATCGACGACATCCCGGTGGTGCTGGATACGACTGCCCAGAGGATCTACAAAAAGCTCGAAAAAGACTACCTGCTGGAAGTGAACGGCGAGACCATCACCGCCCAGCAGGCCGCCACCCTGACCGGCAAGCTCTTACAGCTGTGCAACGGCAGCATCTACAGCGAGGAGGGCCGGACCATTCCGATCCACCGGTGCAAGCTGGACGCCTTCGATGAGCTGATCGACGCTCTGGACGGGCAGAAAGCCCTCGTGTTTTACGGCTTTCGCTTCGACGAGGAGCAGCTCACCGAGACACTGAAAACGCGCCACAAGGGCCTGCGATTTGCCGTGCTGAACAACGAGCACGACGTAGCGGCATGGAACGCCGGAGAACTGGACGTTCTGCTGGCGCACCCGGCCAGCTGCGCCTACGGCCTGAACCTTCAGCAGGGCGGCCACCACCTGATCTGGTACAGCCTGCCGTGGAGTCTGGAGCTGTATGCCCAGGGCGAAGCGCGGCTCTACCGGCAGGGCCAGACCCAGAGCGTCATCGTCCACCGGCTCATCGTCAAGGGCGGCGCAGACGAGATGGTAGTGAAAGCGCTGAACCGCAAAGACAGCAGTCAGAACGCCCTGATGCAGGCCGTCAAGACCCACATTCAGGCAGCACAGAAGGGAGACAGCAAGTGAGCATCCGAGCATTCCGCAAGCTTTCCCGCGCAGAGCGGCGCGGCTTTATCAACACCATCGAGGACCCGCTGACCCGCCGGGCCTTTGAGATCACCTTTCTGGGCCCCGGCAAGGTCAGCTGGAACCGGGCCGCCATGCTCTACGGCGGCGGCATTTCCCCCGAGACCCTGCGCGTCTGGGTCTGGCGGGAACTGCAGCGCTGCAAGTAAGTCATAACGGTTTTACCAAGAAACCCATGCTATGCTTTTCTGGATAACACGCAGGAGGGCGAAGCATGGGTTTTTCTAACGAGCGGATGAGGACGGGGCAGCTGGTGAACTGGTTCCTGCTGGACGGTCTGGAAATGACCCCGGCGGGCAATCCCATCACCAAGGCCCTGCCGCTGCCCTTCGGCGTAGACCACCTGATCGGTTTCAACGAGCTGCTGACCTGCAAGCACCCGGAGAGCGCAGGCGTGCACTTCTTCCTCGACGATTACCAGTTCGAGCGCTTCTGGCGGCAGCCGGAGCGCTACCTCAACGCGCTGGCAAAGTTCCCGATGGTGCTCGGCCCGACATTTTCCCTTTACACCGATTTCCCGGCCCCGATCCAGCGCTGGAACCACTACCGCAACCAATTTCTGGCAGCATGGCTTCAGGCCAACGGTGTCTGTTGCATTCAGGCCCCTGGATGGGCGGGCCCAGACAGCTACGGCTGGTGCTTCGATGGACTCAGCAAGGGCGGTGCAGTGGCGATCAGTTCCCTGGGCACCGGAGTGCACAGCAGCACCAAGGATGCATTCCGGCAGGGTTTTGCTGCCATGCTGGACGCCTGTGAACCGGAGGAAATCTTGTTCTACGGCAAGGTGCCGCCGGACACCGCAGCACTGCTCCGGGAGCGTGGCATTCAGTGGCAGGCATTCCCGCACCGGATGGCAGAACGTCTGCGCGGTGCGGCATTTTTGGATTCAGACAGTGAGGAGGCGGAGCAATGTCCCAAGGCGGAGCAAGCTACGGCGGGTCCCAAGGCGTAAAAGGCGCTAAAGCCGCAGGTGCCGCAGCAGCAGTCCAGGCTGCCGTGCCACAGGTGCAGGCGACCCCGGTAGTGCAGCAAGCAGGCCCGCCCACCGGTGCAAATGGCTTCCCACATCTGACCCAGCAGCAGGTCTCCGCCATGGAGAGCGCCGCACAGCAGCAGATGATGCGAGACCCAAAGCTGGTAGCGGGCGTGACCGACTACATCAACCCGGTGATGCAGAGCAACGGCAAGGCCCTGAGCCAGAATGCTAACTGGGCTGCCGCCACTGGCCAGCCCTTAACCGCGCAGCAGCAGCGGATGCTCAACGCGGTGGACAAGCTGGCAAAGCCCATCGGCACCGAAACGACCCTCTACCGTGCCGACCACTCGGACTTCCTCGAACGCAACTGCGGACTGCCCATGAATTACAGCAGCATGAGCGACGCGCAGATTCGCAAGGCGCTGGTAGGCAAGTCTTGGACGAGTACCAGCCTGGAATCCACAGCCTACGACAGCCGGAACAATCCCTTCTGGCCGCAGCCGAATGGGCGCGGTACAGGCACACATGGACAGGGTGGTATCCGCTCCGGCAACCGCGAAATCCTGATCCGGTACCACACCGCAGGCAGCACCCGCGCAGCGTTCATCCAGCCCAGCCAGTCCGAAGCAGTTCTGGCGGTAGGCACCCATCACAAGATTACCGGCGTGCGCAGCACCCGGCTCGGCCCGTCCCACACCTACCTCAGCGGCAAGAAGGTTCTTGAGCTGGAAATTGAAGTGTGGTAAAATCAAACTGGAGGTATTTCAATATGGCATCCTCGACAAAAAAGCAGCCCCAGACCGGCAGTTTTATTCAGCGAGACACTCCGCCTGTTTCAGAAGGACCGATCCACTTCGGCTCGAACATGACGGACGCTGACGGAACCGTTCTGACCGACAGCAAAGGCAACTGGGTCGGGCCCATTTCCCGGCTGGCCCCGGAGTACCGCAAGTATGTGAAAAAGCCCACCCCCAAGAAGAAGACCGCCAAAGCAAAACCCAAGAAAAAGTAATTCGTAACGTTTTGCTCCGCCGATCTGTGTTACCCTTGACCGAGAAATTCACGGCCAAGGGAGGAATCACATGTCACAGGGAGGCGCAAGCTATGGCGGCAGCCACGGCATGGGTGGAGGCGGCGGTGCGGCAAAAGCAGCACCGAAAGCACCTGCGCCCCAGACCCGTGAACAGCAGCTGCTGGCCCAGATCAAGGGCAGCCCCGCAGCGCTGATGCAGATGAGCGATCAGGATGCGCTGGATACAGTCAAGGCCATCGCTGCGCAGCCGATCGCAACGGATGGCACCCAGAACGACACCTTCTGCCAGCGTTGGCTCAACGCCACCGGGCTGGCAAACGAGCTGCCGGAAGTTCTGGATGATGTGGCCTTTGGCAAAGCCCGCCGCAAAACAGGTGCGGATAAACTGTATCACAGCGACACGCCGTATGACGGCAACGCGGCAACGGCGGTAAAAACGCTGAAACAACTACAGACAGGAAATACTGCGTTTGCCTCTTTTGGTACGCACGGAAGCGGCACCTACCTTGACATCGACGCAGCCAGCAATGCCCGCAACTATGCGGGCTACAATGGCTCCCAGGTCAAGATGTTCCTGAACAAGAATGCAAAGGTTGCAACCTTCTCTGAGCTGTTCCAGGCGCAGTCCAATTTCCAGAACAAACACCCCAAAACCTACAAATACCTCGTCAGCCATCACACTGGCACCATGTGGGGCGCCAGCGAATTAAAGACGATCTGGTTAACCAGCGCTGGCTACAACGCCTATGATGCTGGTCACTACAAAGTGGCCTACAGCCGCAAGGCCCTAACGATCTGCAAAACGATCAAGGGCAGGCAGCAGATCACCCCGAACTGGTAAAGGAGCTTACACATGAGTGAGAAAGATATGCAGCAGCGCCGTTCTTCGGACGCAGCAGCGGCGTTGATTGACCGCCGTGAGGCCGAGCTTCGCAAGAAAGCCAAGACCCCGAGTGAGCTCCGCAATTGCCGCCAGCAGGCCGCAATGGAGTGGGATGCTCACATCGGATACATCGACAAGCGCGACCTTCCCAAGGGCTGGAAGGACCCCTACGCCAAGCTGGACAAGTCGTCCAAAGCCAAGCCCAAGACCACCAAGGCAAAGGCCAAAAAGTAAGTCATAACGTTTTTACCCCCGGCTCTCTGGTACAATTGCCAGAGAGCCTATTTTATTGCCCGGGAGGTACGCATGGACGGAACGAAACACCAAATCGAGTACAAACGGCTGGACGAAATCCGACCCTACGATAACAATCCTCGGCGCAACGACGAGGCCGCAAAGGCCGTTGCCAACAGCATTAAAGAGTTCGGCTTCCAATCCCCCATCATCGTGGACCGGGACGGCGTCATCATCGCCGGGCACACCCGATATAAGGCTGCCCGGCGGCTGAAGCTGCAGGAAGTGCCGGTCATCGTCGCCGCAGAGCTGGACCCGGAAAAGGTCAAAGCCCTGCGCATTGCCGACAACTCCACCGGCGAAGTGGCCCAGTGGGACTTGCAGCTTCTGGTGCAGGAGCTGACCGGCATCAGCTACGACATGACCGACTTCGGCCTGAACCTCCAGATCAAGATCGACGAGGAGGTCAAAGAGGACGACTTCGACGCAGAACCGCCGGAAGCTCCCATCACCCAGCGCGGCGATATCTGGCTGCTGGGTGACCACCGTGTGATGTGCGGTGACAGCACCAGCCCGCAGGACGTGGAGCAGCTCATGGACGGCCAGCTGGCCGATCTACTGCTCACCGACCCGCCCTACAACGTGAACTACGAGGGCTCGAACGGCAAGAAGATCGAGAACGACAACATGGCCGAAAGTCAGTTCCGGCAGTTCCTGCTTCAGGCATACAGCCGTGCCTTCGACGCCTGCCGCACCGGCGCCAGCGCGTACATCTTCCACGCCGACACGGAGGGGGAAGCGTTCCGGGCCATGTTCCGGGAGGCAGGCTGGGGCCTGCACGGGTGTCTGGTCTGGGTCAAGAACAGCCTTGTCCTCGGCCACAGCGACTACCAGTGGCAGCACGAGCCCTGCCTGTACGGCTGGAAGCCCGGTGCGAACCACTACTTCATCAACGACCGCAGCCAGACCACCGTCATTGACGACGCAAAGCCGGACGACCTGCGGCACATGAAGAAAGACGAGCTGCTGGACTGGGCCATCAAGGCGCAGGCCCTGCTGACCGAGAAGCCCAGCAGCGTGATCCGCTGCGACAAGCCGCCCCGCAACGCCGAGCACCCCACCATGAAGCCGGTGGTGCTTTGCGGCAGGCTCATCAAGAACAGCTCCCTGCCCGGCCAGACCGTGCTGGACCTGTTCGGCGGCAGCGGTTCTACGCTGATCGCTTGCGAGCAGTTGAGCCGGAAGTGCTACACCATGGAGTACGATCCCCGCTATGTGGACGTGATCGTCAAGCGCTGGGAGGACTTCACTGGTGAAAAGGTTGTTCGGCTGAAATAACCATTCCCCGCCGGGGCAGGTTCTTTACTCCTTTCCCGCCCCGGCTTTTATCTTAGCCAAAACGGCACGCACACGGGTCATCCTCCGCCCGCAGGGCTCTGGAAGCAGAGCCGGTGCGTGCCGTTTTTCCATACGGAGGTGAAACCTTGGCACGAGAATCCCAAATCAGCAAGTGGAACAGCCCCAGCGGACTGCTGCGCTTGCAGCGGCTGGCGATGCACGGTCTGACGCAGGCGGAGATCTGCGAACAGATCGGCGTGCCGGTGCGCACCTTCCGGCGCTGGTGTACGCAGGACCCGCGCATCAAGCAGGCCATCAGCGTAGGCGCGGAGGCAGCGCTGGCCAGCGTGGAGAACGCCTTATTCAAAAAGGCCCAGGGCGGCGACCTGGGCGCGATGTGTTTTTATCTGAAAAACCGTGACCCGGAGCATTGGAGTGAGCACCCAGAGCTGAGAGGTTACGACGGAAAGGTGGTGTTCGTGGATGACATACCCAAGACGGCAGCCCCCAAACCTGCTGAAACAGCAGCTGAAACTAAGCAGCCTGATCATCCCTGAATACTACGCCGCCCATACCGCCATCTGGTCCGGCGAGTACAACGAGTACCTGGGCGACGGCGGGCGCGGCTCGCTCAAGTCCACTTTTGCCGCCACCGAGGTGGTGCTGCTGGTGATGCGGGTGCCGAATATCCACGCCGTGGTGCTGCGTAAGGTGGGCAACACCCTTGCCACCAGTGTCTGGCCGGAATACAACCGCGTCATCGACCGCATGGGCATCCGACACCTGTGGAAGCAGACCAAAAAGCCCTACACCCTGATCTATATCCCTACCGGGCAGACCATCCAGTTCTACGGCCTGGACGACCCCGGCAAGCTGAAATCCATTGCGGTGCCGTTTGGCTATTTCGGCGTCATGCACTTTGAGGAGTTCGACCAGTACGACGGCCCGGAGGAAGTGCGAAACGTCGAGCAGTCGGTGTTCCGCGGCGGCCCGTTCAGCTTTTCTTTCAAGACCTTCAACTCCCCTGCCATGGCCCGCCACTGGGTCAACCGGTACAAGCGGGAGCCAAAGCCGAAGCAGTTCCGGCACCATACCACCTACCTGACCACCCCGCCCGAATGGCTGGGCCCGCGCTTCTTCGACGACGCCGAGACCCTCAAGCAGCGGGACCCGGTAGCCTACGCCCACGAGTACCTGGGCGAGGTGGTGGGCTGCGGCACGGCCGTGTTCGAGAACCTGGAGCTGCGGCCCATCACCAGCGAGGAGATTGCCGGGTTCGACCGGCGCTACTATGGTCTGGACTTCGGCTGGTATCCTGACCCGAACCACTTCGGCGGCATGAGCTACGACCACGCCCGACAGACCATCTACATCTACGAGGAGCACCGGGCCCAGAAAGAGACCGACGCTCAGCTGGCCGAGGCGCTGAAAAAGCATCTGCACGACGAGATCATCGGCGACAGTGCGGCCAACCGCTCCATCGCCACCCTGCGTGATCTTGGCTTTTCCCGCCTGCGAGGTTGCCGGAAGTACGCCGCCCACGGCGGCACCAGCGTGACCGACGGCATGAAGTGGCTGCAGAGCCGCACGAAGATCGTCATTGACCCCCAACGCTGCCCCTGGACGGCGCGGGAGTTTTCTGAGTACGAATACGCCATCGACAAAAAGACCGGCGAGGTGATGCCGGGCTTCGTCGATGCGGCAAACCACAGCATCGACATGACCCGCTACGCCATGGAGGATGTCTGGCAAAAGAGAGGTGCACGGAACGCATGATAAACCACGCCGACATTGAAGCCATCATCGGCTGCAAAACGCTGGTCACCGACCGGATGCAGCGGGCCATCGAGGACTGGTACGACGCAGCCATTGACGGCCTGCCGCTGGACAAGAACCCCGAGACCCTCACGCTGGACCTGCCCGCGCTGATCTGCGCCGAGCTGGCCCGGCTGACCACGCTGGAGCTGGAGGCCACCGTGGAGGGCAGTGATCGCGCCGACTGGATCAACGCCCAACTGCAGCGGGTTCTCTCTCCCCGGCGTCGGCGCATCTTCACGGTGGCACTGGCCCTGGGCAGCGGCATCTGGAAGCCCTACCAGAGTGGTAAAAAGCTGGGCATTTCTTTCTGTAATGCCTCCCGCTACTTTCCCGTTGCCCACGATGTGGAGGGCAGCCTGACCGAGGGCGTGTTCATCGACACCATCCAGGATGACGGCAGCATCTACCACCGGCTGGAATGGATGCACGTCCTGGAGCGCAGGCAGGATATGCGGGACGCCGAACTGGCCATGCTGGAGGATTACGACCTCGCAGCGCCGACCCGATTCCCCTGCATCAAGGTGGTCAATCTGGCATTCCGCAGCGCTACCCAGGACAGCCTGGGCAGCCCCGAGGACCTGAGTATCCGCCCCGAGTGGGACGAGATCGAGCCGGTGGCCTACCTCACCGGGTTGGAAAAGCTGCCGGTGGGCTATTTCGTGACGCCCATCGTCAACAGCATCGAACCGGACAGTGAGCTGGGTGCCGCGATGTTCGAGCCAGCCCGCAAGCAAATCATCGACGCCGACGAGCAGTATACCCGGCTGGACTGGGAGTATGAGGGCGGAGAGCTGGCCGTGGACACCGACGAGCGGTTCCTCAAGCCCACCGCTGCCGGGCAGCAGCTGTCCAAGGCGCAGGCGCTCAAAGAATACGGCGTGCCCCCGGAAGCCATCGACAGCACCGCGCCCCACCACCGGGAGCGGCTGTTCCACGGCATCGACGTCAACACCGGTATTACGGACGGCACACCCTTCTATCAGGTGTTCGCCCCGGCCTTGCGTGACGGCAGCTACCTGTCCGGCCTGAACCAGTACCTGCGCAATGTGGAGAGCCATGCGGGCCTGAGCTTCGGTGTGCTCTCCCAGGTAGCCGACGTGGAAAAGACCGCCACCGAGATCATCAGCAGCAAGCAGAAATTGTACTCCACTGTTTCCGACCTGCAGGCAGCCCTGGAGGACGCCCTGCGGGGCCTGATCGACGCCCTAGACTACTGGGCCGACCACATCCAGGGCGCCCCCGGCAAGGGCAAGCTGAATATCTCCTTCAAGTGGGATGACAGCATCATCCTGGACCGCCTGTCTGAGATGGCTCAGTGGCGGCAGGAGGTCAGCATGGGTCTGCGCAGCAAGACCGAGTACCGGATGCATTTCTTCGGTGAAGACGAGGAAACCGCTACACGGGCAGTGCAGGCCATCCAGCAGGAGTCTGGGGCCAACGATATCCTGAAAGGAGTGATCGACAATGGCGACGGCTAAAGAGAAATTCACCCGGATGAAGCAGACCGCCGAGCGGCTGGACTGGCTGATGTCGAATGCACGCATCCTGCGCAGCCCGGCACTGTGGGAAAAGTACTACGAAGCCCTCCGCATTGTTCGCCTGCTGGGCTTTGAGGTCACGGTGGAGGGTGGCCGCTATCACCGGGTAACGCCATGCTGACGCCGGACGAGGTCAACGGCTACGCCGGGCTCATGGCAGCCCCCTGGGACGAGCTGAGCGAGCGTATCCTGCGGGATATGGTACGCCGGATCGTCAAAGCGGGCAAGATCACCTCCACTGCAGAGTGGCAGAGCTTCCGGGCACAGGCGCTGGGTGCGAGCCGAGCCTACCTGCTGCGGCAGATGCAGGCCATCGCCCAGGAGCTGGGCCCGCAGGAAGCCGCTGTGTTTGCCCGGGCAATGCAGCAGGCCTACAACAAGGACCTGCGCGATGCCGCCGCAGCGGGCCGCTCTCTGACCCCTCTAGGTGACAGCGAGGAAGCGCAGCAGCTGCTGGAGAGCGGCTACCGGCGCACCATGAACACCCTGTACAACCTGACCCAGACCCGGGCGGTGATGGGCAACCAGAACATGGTGGAGACTACCCAGCGGCAGCTGGCCTATTACCTGGACATGGCCCACATGGACGCTGCCAGCGGGGCATTCAGTTCCGACGACGCAGCCCGCCGGGCACTGAACGCCCTAGCCGCAAAAGGTGTCGGAGCCATCACCTACCCCAGCGGGCATGTGGACAGCTTGGACGTGGTGGTGCTGCGGGCCACCCGCACCGGCATCAACCAGACCGCCGGAGAGATCACCCGCTTCAACGCTGATCAGCTGGAATGCGATCTGATGGAGCTGGACGCCCACGTCGGTGCACGCACCGGCGATGGCGGGCAGGACTTGACCAACCACAGCTGGTGGCAGGGCCAGATCGTCAGCCGCAGCGGGCGGCACGGCTACCTCTCGCTGGATGACATCGGCTACGGTGACGTGCGCGGCTTCATGGGTGCCAACTGTGCTCACAACTGGGCCATGTACTGGGAGGGCGCCAGCGTGCGCAGCTACACCCCCGAACGGCTGGCCGCGATCAATGCCGCTACCGTGACCTACAACGGTAAGGACATCGGGCGGTATAAGGCCACCCAGATGCAGCGTGCCCAGGAGCGCCAGATCCGGGCCGACAAGCGGGCATTTCTTGTGGCGAAGGAAAGCGGTCAGAAGGACGCCGAAAAGGCCGCAGCCGCAAAGCTGGCGGCCTCTCGTGCGAAGCTGAAAGACTTTCTTCACCAGACCGGCTTGCAGCAGTACCAGCTGCGGGAGAGCGTGCCGGGCTTTGGCCGCAGCGAGGCCGCCAGTGCCGCAGCCCAGGCAAAGAAATGAACCGCGCTGGACTTCCTGAAATGGCCGTGTTATAATTCAGGCCAGAATAAAGGAGGTTTCACACTATGAAGATCAAGAATAAAATCCGGGCGGGTATCGTGCTGCTTGCCCTGGCCCTCGGCCTGACCGCCTGCGGCGGCAGCGCATCCAGTACTGCCAGCAGCACGGCATCCAGCGCCCCCGCCAGCTCTGTGAGCGAGAGCGCCGCAGAGAGCACCAGCGCCGCACCAGAGAGTGAGGCGCCTGCAGAATCCTCACCCCTGGACGGCATCAAGTTCACGGTGAGCAAAGTGCGCAACGACAGCACCGGCAACTGGCGTATTTCGCTGATCGCAGAGAACATCGACATGAGCGAGTATGCGTTGGACTACTACAAGCAGTATTTCACCGACGACAGTGAGATCCACTTCATCGTGAACTTCAACTACAACACCACCACGAAGATCATGGTGGTAGGTGGCCAGCTGGATGTGACCGTGCAGGACTACGTCTCCAAAGAGGAGCACGACGCCAATATCCTGGGCAGCGGCACCGTTCTGGCCGAATATTTTGTGGATAAAGAGACCGGCGAAATTGAGAAGATCCGCTGACAAATGAGCAGAACAAAAGCCCTGAAGGAATGCGCCTTCAGGGCTTTTGCTGCATCAATTCATTTTTCGGATGGAGAGAAGAAATTGCTCTTTCCCAGAGGGAGATGTGATTGCCAGTTCCTCACCGGTCCGGCAGACGTTTACTTCACACCCATTCAATGGGGTGCACCCCACATCGCAGTCTCCGCGCAAAATGCTGTCCAGATAACTTACTACCTCGTTCACGCTCATCGTTGATCCTCCTGTTCTTTTGTACCACTTGCCTGAGTGAACATCTCAAGCACCTGAGCCACCGCCTGCTTTGCCTCTGGCGTGGCAGGCTCCGTGCACCAGCCTCGCTCGTAAAGGGCGACCTCTCGGCGAATCGGTGCGCTTTTGTCGAGCTCTGCAACCCAGAGCTTCAAGATGCGCCCGCCGTCGATGCCGAGCGGGCTGCCGGTCGGGTAGACCTTAGCTTCCCACTCGAAGCGGTGATCTCCTATCTCCATCCGGCCCCGGTGCCAAATCGGAACCGGCGTGTTCCAGCTCGGGCAGCTTGCATTGTAAAAGTTTCCCAGCATCACTGCTCACCCCCATCATAGTCCACCACATAGCCATTGTACACAAAGTTCTCTGCCGCCATGGCAGCGTCGAGGATCCGGTTTGCATACTCGGCGGCTTCCGCCGGGCTCTTGGTTCCGAGGGAAGCCCACTGGACACCCATCTTCACCGGGGTACCCTGCCGAGCAAAGTTGCAGTTGTGGATCTGGATGCCGTCCTCCGCAGAGAACTGTGCCTGGAGCGCGTCCAGCGCCCCACCGTAGACCTTCCAGTTGACCTTCTTCATAGATTAGCCCTCCTTCACCAATTCGTAATGCTTGATGCTACCGTCCACGAATCTCCGGCCCTGCAGGATCTCCACGCTCTGGAGCAGAAACTCGAGGTGGGCCATATCGATGGCCCCGCAGGAGCCGGGGTCGCGGAGCAGCTGCTCTGCCAGCGCGTCCTGCATCTTGACGGAGTAGCAGGTCTCACCGACAATCTTCTCGCCGTTCTCGATCTCCGCGGTGTCGTAAGTGATGTTCAGCTTCTTCATGATCACCATTCTCCTTTCGCAGCAGCATTGCGGATTGCCCGCTCTTCGTTCTCCTGATCCAGCGCCTGCGCAAAAGCATCCAGCGCGCTGGCCCTCGTGATCGGCCCGAACTCTTTCACAAAATAGGCGAAGGTGCGGTCGTCCCAGCACTCGACGTAGCCGTCGCCGCCCTTACCGTAGTTCTCGCGGGCCAGAGCCATGAACTGGTCGAAGGTCAGCGCCGGAGGGTTCGGCTCGGTGTCCAGAGGGACGACCCGCGCATAGGGATGCCCCCGGCGAATGACCTGCGTCAGTTCGGCGTCAGCCGCTGCCCGTTCAGCTCGGCAGCCGTAGGCCTTCAAGGTGCCGTCGTCCTTCTCTTCGAGGATCGCCCAGTTGTAGGTATGCGTCTTGCTGGTGCGCACCAGCTGGCCTTTGTAATAGAATTTCATGGTTCAGTCCTCCTTGTTGGTGTACTCGTCGGTGTCACGGCTGGATTCGCCCATCAGAAACACCCGGTGCTTGCCCTCGGCATCCCGTACCCAGTCGCCGCCCAGAACGGTGAGGGCGAAGATCATCCCTTGATACTGACCCTCGGCGCACAGCCGGGTCGGCTCCGGCAGATCCTCCCGGTGCATGACGCACCACTGAGAATCCATATTGAACGCCAGCGTGCCCAGATGACCGCGCAGTTCCTTCTTCTTCATGGTTCATTCCTCCTTCTTAGCAGCAAACCGTGGATTCATTGATGCGGATGAACTTCCCGTAGCTCTTGGCCAGCCGGTTGGCGCAGACGTAATTGTACACGTCCAAACGGTTTCTGAACCGAGGCTCCCGATCAGTGAACACCAGCGTAGCGTTCCGGAACACAACCTCAAACTTCGTATAGCAAACCTTCATTTTTCGTTTTCCTCCGTTGTTTTTTCGCTGTTTTCCTTCCGGTGGCTGTATGTTACCTCTGCGCAAGTACAAAGTCAAGTTGTTTTTGATTTATTTTTTAATCTCTTTTTGCTGTTGACTTTTGCCAGGGACCGTCATATGCTTGTGGCAGGAAGGAGTGATTTCAAATGACCGCATCATCCAGAGTGAAAGCCCTGCTTGAACTGACAGAAACCGACCAAGGCAGCTTTGCCGCAGCGTTCGGCATGACGACCCCGCAGGCCATGGCGAACAAGATGCGCCGGGATAGCTGGTCGGCAAAAGACCTCGTCAAGGCCGCCGCGATCTGCGGCGCAAAGTTGGCGTTCGTCCTGCCGGACGGTTCCCAGCTCATCATCGCGCCCGACGAAAAATGACCGCTACACAGCAAAACGCCCCGCCTCACGGAGGACAAACCTCCCGAGGTGGGGCGTTTCCTTTTGCCCAAAGATGCAACATTTATCTCTGCGATTGCAACATTCAACGACATATAAACTTTGTATGCACGAAAAAGTGAGTGTTCATGCGGATTTTCGGGGCAAAACATACAGAACATACTCAAACTCTTATCCTGACCCTGAACAGAAGAAAATAAGAGTATATACATGCGAGAACGCGCTTGATGCCCGCACGCGTAGGGTTTTATGGAATTTCTGTAGTCAATGTATGCTTGTAGTCAAACCAACTCGTAACGTTTTTGCTCCCCGGGATGTGATAGGATAATCCCAGATCACACCGCGCACCCGGTGTCAGAGAGGTGCAGAGGGCCCGCGCACGGCAGCGCGACACCAACGCCGTAGGCCCAACGGGAGGTAAAACATGAGACGTGAGGATTTGAAAGCCATCGAGGGTCTGACCGAGGAGCAGATCAACGCAGTCATGCGTCTGCACGGTCTGGACGAAGCCGCCCATCAGGCCACCGTACAGGGCCTGCAGGCGCAGCTGACCACCGCACAGCAGGGTCTGGCGGCCTTCGAGGGCGTGGATGTCAATGATCTGCGCAGTCAGATCACCAGCCTGACCAATCAGCTGAACCAGCAGGCCGCAGAGTTCACTTTCACCGGTGTGCTGCGCGCTGCCGCTCATGAGGCGGGTGCTCTGGATGAGAACGATGCTATCGCATTGCTGCCGGACAGAGCTACACTGCGCGAGAGCAAGAACCAGGCCGAGGACGTCAAGGCAGCCTTTGCTGACCTCAAATTCCGCAAGCCGTATCTGTTCCAGCAGGGCGCTCCCGTCCCGCAGGACGACGGCGCAGGCCCGCAGCCGAACACCGAGCCGCAGGAGCCCGCCAACCCGATCATCGTCCCGAAGCCCCGCAGTCAGGGTGGCAGTGCACAGCCCACCCTGCAGGAGTTTCTGCAGATGACCGGCGCGGAACGCATGGCCCTGCGCACCCGCAACCCGGCGCTTTTCCAGCAGCTCTCCGCACAGATCAGAGCTGCTCGACACTGACGAGGTAACTAAACTATGCCTATTCCCGGCACTTTTGGCGGTTTTCCGTTTGACCCCGAGGTCTACCAGGGCTTCGTGGATCAGGAGGCCACCTTCTCTGATTCCATCCTTGCTTCCGGCATTCTGGCAAGTGACCAGAGCCTGGCCACTTCGCTGGACAACGGCGGCACTATGGGCACCATCCGTTTCTACAACCCTCTGGACCCCGACACCGACGCCCCTCTGGTACGCGACGGTGAACAGGACAACGTGCCCACCGAAATCTCCGGCGGCAAGCAGTCCTGGATCCGCATCGACCGTATGAAGGCCTGGAAGGCCACCGAGCTGACCCGTGAGCTGACCGCAGCCGACCCCATGGCCGCCGTGGCCCGCAACACCGGTCGCTACTGGCGCATGTACAAGCAGAGCCTGCTGGTCAAGCTGGTCAACGCAGCACTGGGCGTCTCCGGCCTGGAAAGCCACTCTCTGACCGTCAAGACCGGCGGCGTCACCGCCAACCAGCTGATCGATGTGCAGCAGAGCGCTCTGGGCGACTTCTCCGGCAAGTTCGGTCTGCTGGTGGTGCATTCCAAGATCCTGGCCGAGTACAAGAAGATGGGCCTGCTGAACTACAACAAGTACGTCATTACCAACGTGCTGCAGAAGGAAGTCAGTCTGCCCACCATCAACGGTCTGGTGGTCATCGAGAATGACCGCGGCACCGACGACGGCACCAACTACAACACCCTCCTGCTGGGCCAGGGCTCTGTGCTGACCGCCGACCCCAAGGTCGTCACCCCGGATTACACCGAGTACAACGCGGCCAAGGCAGGCGGCACCGACATCCTGTACAACAACCGCTCCTTCATCCTGCACCCGAACGGCATCTCCTTTGACGGCGATAAGATCAACAAGCCGACCCCCACGGATGAAGAATTTACCAACAAGGCAAACTGGGCCCTGAAGTTCGATCACAAGAATGTCCGCATGGGCAAGATCAGCATTCCCAAGGCGAACTTTACCGAGGAATGAGCTATGAACAGCTGGCTCACCTACCCTGAGTTTACCGCCCGGTATCCCGGTGCGGCGCTGACGGAGGCGGACTTCACACCGCTTGCCGCAGACGCAGCTCTGTTCATCCTGGGTGCTACCCGCTGGTGCGCCGGTCTGGCTGACACCGAAGAACAGATCAACCAGCTCCGGGAGTGTCAGGCCAGGCTGGTGTATCTGGCGTCCGGGCTGGACACCGCCTGGGACGGCGTGACCAGCGTGAACAATCACGGCTACACCGAGAGCTATGCCTCCGGGCTGGACAAGCAGGCCTATCTGGGGAGACAGCAGCAGTGGATCGTGACCGAGGTGCTCTCTGCACCGGTCACCCGCTGGATGCTGTACCAGGGAGGGGCCTACCGCCCGCCCCGCAGACGCTGAGAGGAGGGTTGCCTATGCGCAAACCCCTTCTCGCAACAAAGAGTGTCACGCTGGTGCATTGCATCCGGCGGGGCACTGGCAGCACCAGTTACACCACGGTGCTGTCTGGCGTGAGCTGCCGGGAAGTGGCCGCAGCCGGTACCGGCGCACAGTCTGGTGCAGGCCCCGGCTTTGCCCCGAAAAGCAGCTCCGAGATCTGCGTTTTTGTCGGGCACAGCACAGCCGCCCCGCAGAGCGGCACAGCAGCCTCGATGGACGCGGCAAGCACATTTCTCGTCCCTGCGGCATTCAAAGCCGCAGACGAAGCCGCAAGGGCCTGTCACTGGACGCTGGCCCCGGAGGACAAGGTGACACTGCCCAGCGGGCGCGTCGGCACCGTCACCAGCGTACAGGATAACCGGGACGGGCGCTGCCCGCACTGGTACATGGAGGTAACAGGGTGAGCGGCCCGATCAACCTCGGCATCCACTGGGACCCGAAATTCCAGCACCGCACCGAGGCAGGCTTTCAGCGCCTGCAGAAGGAAGCGGACGGTGAGTTCATCCGGCTGGTCACGCCCTATGTCCTGGTACGCACTGGGGCGCTGCGAGGCAGCGCCAAGGACAGCACGGTGCTGGGCAGCGGCTTAATCCGGCACACCATGCCCTACGCAGCCGCGCAGTACTACCGTCTGCCCTGTGGGCAGGGTGTCCGGGAGGACGGCTGCGGGCCTCATTGGGGCGAGCGCTGCGTAGACGACCACAAAGAGGACTTTGCCCAGTTTGTCAAGACCCGTGCTAAGGAGGTCAACAAATGAGCCAGACCGCAGACATCAAAGCCATGCTGGACTGGCTGGCCTCTTGCCCGCTGGCAACGACGCTCAACGACGGGGATGTTGTGTTCTCCATCGAGTATCTGGGTGCCGACACCGGGCAGATGCAGTTCTCGTTGGAAGCTACACCCACGGCGGTGCTGCTGGAGCAGTTCTTCCTCGGCAGCGTCCGGGCGAAGAACTATGTTCTGGCATCCCGCATGGTCTACTCGCCCGAGGTCGTCCAGCAGGCCGCAAACAGCGCGTTCTGGGATGAATTTGCCGAGTGGGTAGAGAAACAGTCCGGACGGCGAAACCTTCCGGCGCTGTCTGACGGCAAAAAGGCCGAAAAGGTGGTCTGCCTGTCCCCCGGATACATCATGAGCCAGGATGCCAGCAGCTGCCGCTTCCAGATCCAACTTCAACTCCAGTACTACCAGAAAGGGAGATAACCTATGACTGTTGCCGAAACTCTGGCCGCGCTCAAGTCCGAGAGGGACATCGAGCCCAGCGCCGACTATGCAGGCGAGGAGAACACCGACGACTTCATCCTCGCCATTCAGACTGATAAAACCAAGCAGACCAAAGAATCCGCATGGATCGTCTGCGCCGACCACGTGAAGGAGCACTCCGGTGCTCTGAATGCTTCCACCACGGACGAGGCGTTCATCCGCACCGGTACCGTCACCACCAAGACCGGCACCCAGCGCACCCTTGCTGTCAACGGCAACCGCTGCGTAGGCGACGCGTTTCAGGATTTTGTGCTGAGCCACAAAATCAAGTACGGCACCGGTAAGGACGTGATTGTACCCTACGTCTACTTCAGCGTCCGCACCGGTAAGGGCGAGACGGGCAATGCTTCTCTGGTCGTCACCAGCGACGTGGGCGGCTCCGCAAACGCCCCCGCCACTTTTGCGGTGGATGTTAAGGCGGTGGGCACTCCCAAAGCCTTTGACTACCTGACCGACGTCACCGCGTAACATAAAACCAATATCGCCCCTGTCACCTCTGGCAGGGGCGCATTTTATAGGAGGTACAGATACATGATCATCTGTGGGCAGGAATTTGAATTTTCGGCGCTGAACGCTAACGACCTCGACCGTATGAACGCGGCACAGCAGCACATGCAGGCGGCTTCTGACCGCGAGAGCAAGCGCGCGCACACGGGCCCCGCCGACATCCTGCGCGGCCAGTGCCGCCTTATGATGGGCTACTTCGACGAGTTGCTGGGCGAGGGCGCATCAGAACGTCTGGGCCTGGACGGAAACAACTTCGGCGCATGTGTCCGTGTGACGAACGCCATCAAGGAAGCCATCGCCGCAGAACAGGCCACCGTAAAGCAGGCGGCTGCAATGCCCATGAACCGCGAGCAGCGCCGTGCCGTTGCCAAACAGAAAAAGACCGTCCCCTACAAGGTCATTTCTACGCCCAAGACTACGACCGAGGACACCTTCATCCGTGGTCAGACTGAGGTCTCTTACGGCGGTGAGCCCGACGTGGTGGTTCCCGCTCTGACCGACGAGCAGAAAACCGAGCAGCTGATCGATGCCCGGCAGGCCGTAGACGCTCTGCGGGACGATCCTGATGCCATGCAGCAGCTGGCGGCATACGCACTGCAGATCGCCGCAGAGCGCCATGTCTGATCTGCTGCTGGACGAGTTGCCCACCCGGTGGCACGGACACGAGATCGTCCCGGATTTCCGGCCCATGGTCTGGCTGGTCAACTCCTATGTCCGGGGCAGTGTTAACACCGACCCGGTGGGCTTTGCCCGGAGCGCAATTTGGCGCTTTTACAAGGACCCGCACTGCTTTCTGACGGACGACCAGATGCTCTTTGACGGCTACCAGCACCTGCTGGAATTTTATCAGGCAGGTGAAAAGGCGGCATCCGGTGGTGACACTTCCGGCGTTTCGGAGGCACCAGCTACACTACCCTTTGACTACCAGTGCGACGCACCGTATATCGTGGCGGCGTTCCAGCGGCTGTACGGCATCGACCTGACGACCGAGCACGTCCACTGGTTCCGCTTCCGGGCACTGCTGCGGGGCGTGATCGGCGAGGACTGCATGTTCAGCCGCATCATCGACTGGCGCACCGCTGACCTCGCCGAGATGGACCCGGAGAAGCGCCGCTTCTACGAGGAAAAGCGGGAGCACTTCGCGCTGCCGCCGGAGCTGAGAGGGGGTGCTGCTCATGTCGAGACCCTGGATGATCACAACCGTGCCTTCCTCGCACGCTTCCAGCAGCGTTGAGCGCGTGCCGGTCCCCTGCCCCTACTGCGGCCGGGCGTTACCTGTATGGGCAGAAAACGCCGCAGTCGCCCACGGCTTGTGGGTCAAATGCAAAAATCCCGCCTGCAAGCGGGAAATCGAAATAAAACTTTAAGCCTGTGCCCTTGTGCCCGCGCTCACGACTGAGAGGTGGACACATTGGCAGACTACAGCATTACCGGCGATACCAAGCTGGACACCAGCGGCTTTACCAAAGGCGTATCCAGCATGACGGTGGCCGCCGGTAATCTGATTGCAGACCTGACTAAGACCGCAGGCAGCAAGCTGGCCGGTCTGGCGCAGTCTTCGGTCAGCGTCGGCATGAGCTTTGATGCGTCCATGTCCCAGGTGGCTGCCACTATGGGCACCACGGTGGACCAGATCGACAGCCTGACCAAGGTCGCCAAAGAGATGGGCTCGACCACAAAGTTCACCGCTACACAGGCAGCGGACGCCCTGAACTATCTGGCACTGGCAGGCTACGACGCCGACAAAGCCGCCGAGGTGCTCCCCAGCGTGCTGAACCTGGCCGCAGCGGGCGGCATGGACCTAGCCTATGCGTCCGACCTCGTCACCGATGCCATGGCCTCGCTGAACATCGAAGCCAACAAGCAGAATGTGGATGAGTTTGGCAACAAGCTGGCCATGGCCGCCAGTAAGGCGAATGCCAATGTGGCACAGCTGGGCGAAGCCATCCTAACGGTGGGCGGCACCGCTGCCAATCTGAAGGAAGGCACCACGGAACTGACCACGGCGCTGGGCCTGCTGGCAAATGTCGGCCTGAAAGGCGCAGAGGGCGGCACCCACCTGCGCAATATCATCCTGTCTTTGCAGTCGCCCACCAAAGATGCCAGCAAGGTCATGCAGGAGCTGGGGCTCGAAGTCTATGACGCGCAGGGCAACATGCGTGGGCTGGATGACATCCTCACCGACCTGAACGACGCCATGTCCGGCATGACCCAGGGCGGCAAGGACAGCGTCATCAATGCACTGTTCAACAAGACCGACCTTGCTGCTGTCAACGGTCTGCTGGCAGCCCAGGGTGAACAGTGGGAGACGCTGGCAGATCAGATCGACGCAGCAGGCGAAGCCACTGGTGACGGCCTCGGCGCGATGGAACAGATGGCCGAGACCCAGATCGACAACCTGCAAGGCGCCGTGACCATCATGTCCTCGGCATTTGAGGGCTTGCAGCTGGCCATCTATGACGAGCTGGAGCCCACCCTGACCGATGTGGTCAAGTGGGGCACCGATTGCCTCACCCAGCTGACCACCGCCCTGTCGGAAGGCGGGCCCGAAGCCATGCTGGCCGCTGCCGGAGAGATCCTCTCCGATCTGGCGGCGGGCATCGCGGCGCAGCTGCCCGGGCTGATGCAGTCCGGTGTGGATATCATCACCCAGCTGACGCAGAGCCTGAGCGACGCAATGCCCGCTATGCTTGACACCGGTGCACAGGTACTGGGCGCTCTGGTGCAGGGGTTGTCAGACAGCATCCCTCAGCTCCTGAGCTCTGCGGTTCAGATCATCTCCGATTTTGCGTTGTATCTGGCTGATAATGCCGACGCCATCTACGATGGCGGGCTTCAGCTAGTGGAGAGCCTCGTCGTCGGCATCACCGACAATCTGCCCCAGCTGATCACCGCCGCCGCCGTGCTGATCGCCCGTTTTGTGGCAGCCTTTATCTCTCACCTGCCCAAAATCCTCGAGTGCGCCGGTGCCATGCTGACCACTCTGGTGGACGGCATTGTTCGCGGGGCCGAAAATTTGGCCGAAGCGGCCCTTGCCTGCGTTGCCGAGCTGCTCGGCGTCTGGGACGGCAGCATGGACGACTGGGGCAGCATCGGTGTCAACATCGTTAAGGGCATCCAGGACGGTATCCTTAGCTGGTGGGACAATCTAGTCTCGTCGGTGCAGGAAAAGGTCAACGGCATGATCTCCACGGTCAAGAGCCTGCTGGGCATCCACTCGCCTTCCAAGGTGTTCTCCGAGATTGGTGTAAACGTCTGCGCCGGTTTGGCCCAGGGTCTGACCAAGGGCGACCGTCAGGTAAAAAACGCTGCTAAGACCGTAGTCGCGTCCGTCACCGACAGCACGACAGAGCTGGAGGGCCAGGTCACCCGCACAGTGGAAACTGTGACGCAGCAAATGGCCAGCGGCGCGATGCAGCAAAAGCAGACCATCACCGAGACCAGCCGCCAGATGGTGGACGGTGTCCTCAAGGACATCAAGACGATCACCGAGATCGACGAGAAGGGCAAGAAGACCGTCAAGC
>OBLG01000225.1_pt1 | contig 71145 bp, 55 predicted proteins | sample 1517451 | NCBI WGS metagenome assembly OBLG01 (sample SAMN04571694, study PRJEB22368) | human gut metagenome | biome: human gut; material: stool | host: Homo sapiens | place: Luxembourg | collected 2012-06-29
CGTGTCGAGCATCCCGAAGCGGTGACCGGCAAGAGCGAGCCGAAAAAAGGGACGGTATACGACGAATCACCGAAAACCGCCCTGCCGTGGTATAAGGAGCTTGCATATTCCTTCAAGCAGGCGGATCGGTCGGATCCCGTGAAGGCCGACTCGACGAAACAGTCGCAGCATGCCGGCGAAGAAGACAAACAGGACAGTCAACAACAGACTGGCCAATCGCAACAGGACGGTCAGCAGCCGTCAGAAGACGGACAGGAGTGACATGGACATGACGATTATCGAACAGGCCAAGGGTTTGGCGGACAAAGTGCTTGCCCAACCCGCCACCGAACATGATATCGCCGTGGTGGAGCGTCAGCTTGGACGTTACCCGCGCGGCATGGTCGCCGTCGGAGCCCGTTGCGTATGCGGCCGGCCTTTGGCTGTGGTCACCCGGCCGTTGCTTCCAGGCGGTGTCCCGTTCCCGACGACCTGCTATCTGACCGGGCCCGAAGCGGTGAAGGCCATCTCCCACATCGAAGCCGAAGGCAAGATGAAGGAATACAACGATATGCTGGCCGAAAACGAGGATCTGCGTGCCGGATACGAACGTGCCCACGAACTGTACCTCGCGTTCCGCCATGAAATCGCTTTGGCCTTGGAAGACAGCGAGGAACACATCGAAGGCACCAGTGCCGGCGGCATGCCGGTGCGTGTCAAATGCCTGCATGCGTTGTTGGCCCAGACGCTGGTGATGGGTGAGGGCGCCAACCCCATCGGTGATATGGCCCTGTCCGCCATCAAACATGAGTTCGATCCGGCCGTATGCCGTTGCGCAGTGGAAAACGAAGAGTAGAAGGTGGGAGTAATGAAGTCGGTAACCATTGCCGGTATTGATTGCGGCACGAATTCGATTCGTCTGAAAGTCTCGCGTGTGAGCGAGGACGGTGTGGAAGACATCGTTCCGCGCATCCTGCGGGTGATTCGTCTCGGTCAGGACGTGGACAAAACCCATCGCTTCGCCGACGAGGCGTTGGCGCGCGCCTATGAGGCCGCCCGAGAATTCGCCGGCGTGCTTGCCGAACATCCCGTGGACGGCATCCGCTTCGTGGCCACATCGGCCACCCGTGATGCCGAGAACCGTGAGGAATTCGAAGACAACATCGAGAAGATCTTGGGCGTGCGTCCCGAAGTCATTCCAGGCACGGAGGAAGCGGATTTAAGCTTCCTTGGTGCCACCAGCATCGTCCATCGCGAGGTCGAGGCCCCCTATCTGGTGGTCGATTTGGGCGGAGGTTCCACCGAACTGGTGCTGGGAGGCGACGGCGTCACCCATCCGAGCACGCAGGTGCAGGCCGCGTTCTCCATGAATATCGGGTCTGTCCGTATGACGGAGCGTCATCTGAAAAACGACCCGCCGACCGAGGGGCAGATCGCCGAGGCGGTCGCGGATATCGACGCGCATATCGACGAGGCGTTCAAGACCGTTCCCGCCGGCAAGACCCACACCATCATCGGCGTGTCCGGAACGGTCACCACCATGACCGCATTGGCTATGGGATTGACGGAATACGACCACACCGCCGTGGACGGCGCACGCTGCACGCTGGAAGATGCCTATGCCGTTGACAACCGGTTCCTGCACATGCCTCGTGAGGAGCGTCTGACCTACAAGACCATTCATCCCGGACGCGTCGATGTGGTCGGCGGCGGCGCATTGGTGTGGAACCGTGTGCTTGCCAAGGTGTCTGAAGCCGCATATGAGGATCATGGCCAGCGCATCGACTCCTTCATGGCCAGCGAGCATGGTCTGTTGGACGGCATCGTGCTGGATTACGGCAAGAGATTGCTTGCTGCGCGCTGACGTGGCATAATAGCTTGGCGTCGGCTTTTTCTTCTGGCCGGCGCAAAGCCTCCATGGCGAAATCGGTATACGCAGTCGACTTAAAATCGACCTCTTCGGATTGCGGGTTCGAGTCCCGCTGGAGGCACTTTTGGAAACCGCCAGAGATGGCGGTTTTCCTTTATTCTCCAACGGTTTTGGCATCATCGCGATTCACTGCGATCAACCCTTTTCCACGGTGGGTTATGGAAAAATGTGGGCAATGTGTAGGCAAAATGTGGCATATCGTTCCCGAAACATTCCGTAGGTACACTGTCGGACATTACAAACCGTATGACACCGACTGAAACGGATGACGCATGACTTCGAAAGACATCAAGCCTGTAATCGAACAGCCCGCCACTGAAATCCCCCTGATGCTTGCGCAGGCGATTATCGTTGCCGGCGTGCTCGCTATCGGCGAAATAGCATGTTCTCCGCTGTACTTTACCTTGATGGACCATTCGTTGGCACTCGTTCCGTGGGCATTGGAAGCCGCATTCCTTGCCGTGGCGTTCACCTTCGTCGTGGGCTTCGCATTGTTGTGGTGCGCCGAATCGTTCACTTTCAAACTCAAGGAACGATTCCGCCCGTTCGGCTATGCGGCGGTAGGATTGATTGGATACGGCGTATGGAGCCTGCTGGTGTTCACCGCCACCATCAATTCGATACTCGCCAAGGTCGGGGAAAGCGTTCTTACCAACGGCCAGGTCGGCGCGATCGCGCTGAACGGAGCAGCCTTGGGCTTCGTCGCTTTCCTTTTCGCAAAACTGCTCGACGTCAAACTCGGCAATCGCAAAACCGTTGCGATAATTCTGCTTATCGCGGAAATCGTCATTGCCATCATCGGCCTACTCATCATGATTCGCATGTTCAGCGTGCTTTACGCGGCGTGACGGCGAAGACGCGGAAAAGAGAGCGCAATATACATGTTCAGCATTCTGGAGATGTTCACCATCGGCGTCGGCCCCAGCTCGTCGCACACCGTAGGACCGATGGTCGCGGCCAGCAGATTCGCTGCCTCCCTTGAACGTGACGGCATACTGAACCGGGTCGGCCGCGTGCGAACGGTACTGTATGGTTCGCTCGCCCTGACCGGTCTTGGACACGGTACCGATCGCGCCACGGTGGCGGGCTTGGAAGGCAACGTACCGAAAACCGTCGATACCGATCACATGAGCAATATCCGTATGGAATGCGAGGCAGGCGGCGAGCTGATGCTCAACGGCACGCATCGCATCGATTTCGATTACGGACGCGATGTGGTGATGGATGTATGGCACCGCATGGCGGCCCATCCCAACGGCATGCGATTCCAAGCCTTCGACCGGCAGAACAATCTCATCGACGAACAGGTCTGGTATTCCATTGGCGGTGGATTCGTCAGACAAGGCGACGCCGACGACCTGATGATCGGCATCCATGAGAAACCCCCTGCGGGAACGGCCTTCGCCGATCAGACCGACGATTCCTCAACCGATATCGATATGGACATGCCCTATCCGTTCACCACATGCGACGAACTGATCTCGCTGTGCGATGAACATCACATGAGTGTGGCCGATGTGGTGTGGGCCAATGAGACGGCCATGCGGTCCGCCGTGCAGGTGCGCAGCGATTTGGACACTGTATGGCATGTGATGCGCCGCTGCGTGCAGCACGGTTGCAATACCAACCAAACCGTTCTGCCTGGCGGCCTTGACGTGCCCCGCAGGGCGCCAAAAATGTATGCAAGGCTCGCATCCAACAGCGACGTGCTCAAACGGGACGGCAGGCGCTCCGACGCTGTACTCGAATCATCGGACGCCGCATGGGTCGACCTGTTCGCATTGGCGGTTTCCGAGGAGAACGCGGCAGGCGGACGCATCGTCACCGCGCCTACCAACGGTGCGGCTGGCGTCATTCCGGCGGTGCTCCACTATTATTGGCATTTCGTGGATCATGCGGATGAGGATGGTGTGGTGACGTTCCTGCTGACCGCAGGGGCGATTGGATACTTGTTCAAACGCAACGCGTCCATTTCCGGTGCCGAAGTCGGATGTCAAGGCGAGGTCGGCACAGCCTGTTCCATGGCCGCGGCGGGGCTGTGCGCCGTGATGGGCGGCACGCCTCACCAAGTGGAGAATGCCGCGGAAATCGGTATCGAGCACAATCTGGGACTGACCTGCGATCCGGTCGGTGGTCTGGTGCAGATTCCCTGCATCGAACGCAACGCCATGGCGGCCAATACCGCCATCAACGCGGTCCGTATGGCCATGCTGGGCGACGGCACGCATATCGTGAGTCTTGACCAAGCCATCAAAACCATGAAGGACACCGGCGAGGACATGATGGCCAAGTACAAGGAGACGTCGAAAGGCGGTCTTGCGGTCAATGTTGTTGAATGCTAGCGATGGATGGTGCTAATCTTGGTGACACTGTGTTTTTTCAAGGAGGTTCACCATGGCATCTGAAATGCCTGTTGTCAATGCCGAATTCGGCGATCGCCCGACCATCGAATTCCCGACTGAGATCGCTCCCGCCGGCCTGAAGGTCGTGGAGCTCTTTGAAGGCAATGGCCCGATGGTCCGCCGTGGAGACACCGTCACCGTCAACTACCATGGTGTGGTCTGGGGCAAGGACACCCCGTTCGACTCCAGCTTCGACCGTCACCAGCCGGCCACGTTCGGCATCGGTGTGGGACAGGTCATCAAGGGCTGGGATCAGACCGTTCCGGGACACAACGTCGGTTCCCGCCTGGTGGTGTCCATTCCGCCGGAGTACGGTTATGGCTCCCGTGGCGTTCCGCAGGCCGGCATCGGCGGCGAGGACACGCTGGTGTTCGTGATCGACATCATCTCCACCCGCTGATTGACGGGTATCATTCTTCCAAGGTCAAGGAGGATAACATGGCCGAAGAAAAGACGATCCTGCTGACGCAGGAGGCGTACGACAAGATGAAAGAAGAACTTGCCTGGCGTGAGGGCGAGTACCGTGACGAGATTCTGTCCAAGGTCTCCGCGGCGCGTGCCGAAGGCGATTTGAGCGAGAACGGCGGCTATCAGGCTGCCCGTGAGGCGCAGCGCGTGAATCAGGGACGTATCGACGAACTGACCGTCAAACTGCGCAATGCGAAGATTCTGACTGCGCCCAAGGCCGGTGAGGTCGGTGACGGATCCCTAGTGACCCTTGAAGTCAACGGACGTGAAATGGTGTACGTGCTTGGCACGCGAGACCTGTCCATCGCCACGGATTACAGCATCATCAGTCCTGAATCGCCGATTGGCGCCGCCATCAATGGCGCTCATGCCGGAGATACGGTGACCTATACCGCTCCGAACGGCCGTGAGATTTCCGTGACCATCAAGGAAGCCAAGCCGCTCGCCTGACATACGTGTGACGAAAACAACGGCCCGTTCCTCCATCGCATTCGTACGATGAGGGGACGGGCTTATTTTGTTTTGTCCATGTGGGGTTGATTACGCCTTAGGGCCACAATTGCACGATCACCATGTAGATGGCCACCATGTGGCAGGCGTATCCCGCCACGGTTCCGGTATGGAAGATCTCATGGAAGCCGAACACCTTCGGCCAGGGGTCGGGCTTGCGCAGCGCATACACGATGGCTCCGGCGATATAGCAGGCGCCGCCGGCACACAGCAGTATCACCACGGTAGGTCCGGCATAGGGGGACATCCAGAACAATCCCATGAACGCGACGCCGGACACGCCGAAAATAATATAGACAAGAACATAAAGCCAGCGAGGCGCGCTGATCCAGATGACATGGATGATGAGCGCCACCGTGGTGCAGATCCACATGCCCGCGATGATGGAATCACGCCAGAATGGCGTGAGCGCGAAGGAAACGGGCGTATAAGTGCCGGCGATCAGCAAAAAGATGTTCATATGGTCGATGCGACGGAGCACATCGGTAACCCGTGGTGACCAATCTCCCAGATGATAACAGGCGGAATTGCCGAACAGTACCAGCGAGCAGGTCATGAACACGGCGCACGCCCATTTGAGCCCGGTGCCATGAGCGAGGCAGATCAGCACGATGCCCGCGGCAAGAGCCAGGGGAGTGGCGATGGCGTGGATCCAGCCACGCAGGAGCGGCTTTGGCCTGCCATGCACGTCGAGTCTGATTTTGCGTTCGATTTCGGCGGGGACGATGCCTTCGATTTTTGCGGCATGGGCTTCGCCTTTGGCAATGGCACGTTTGGCTTTTGCATCCGCCTTGCGTCGAATGTTCTCGGCCTTATTGTGCGCCTTCACGCGAATGGTCTCAGCTTTCGCCTGCAGGGCCTGCTCGCGTGCTTCGGCGATGACCGCGCGTTTCGCCTCGATTTCTGCGTTTGTAGGTTTCGCCATCGGATGCCTCCACTATAAGTTACGGAACCGTAACCTACGTTAGCGTAACCGTCGGATATGTCAATCGGCGTTTCCGCATTATACGTGGGCATATGGTATGCAACCTCGCCATTGATGCGTATTATGGTTGCATGGCTGATTTCTCACATATCCTGATGACCCGTCCGGATTTCGGTGACGACGATCGTGAATGGTTGCACCAGTTGGTGGCCGATTGGCAGGTGATTGCCGATTTGAGTTTCGCCGACTTGCTGCTAATCCTGCAGAACGGCGAGGGCAAGTACATCATTGCCGAGCAATGCCGTCCGTCCACGGTGATGAGTCTGAGAGCCGAGGATGTGGTCGGCAACGTCGTCCCGGAATCCCTGTGCGCCGAGCTTGACGCGGCCATGGACTCCGAATCGGTGTTCCGCTCCTCGAAACTGCGTACGGTCGGCAAGGCCAAGGTCTGCAACGTGTACGCCCCGGTGCGTCATAATGGCAAGATGCTTGGATTGGTGGTCCGCGAGACCAACATGGCCACACGCGAATCGAACGGCCGTTATGAGTCCGAAAGCATCAGCGCCGGCAAACAGCTGTATGAGATGATTCCGCGCGGCCAGTTCCCGTACCGTAACCCGGTTATGAACCAGCGCCATAACGCACGTGTGGCGGATGGCTTCATCGTGCTCACCGTCGACGGCATCGTCCGATACGCGTCTCCGAACGCCATCAGCTGTTTCCGTCGTTTGGGATCGGTCAGCACCATGCAGGGGGAGTATCTGAGCGAGATCGGCACCAAACTGCTGCATGAGAACGATCCGGTGCTGGAAACGCTGCCATTGGTACTGAGCGGCAAAGCCGCGGTGGATTCCGAATTGGACGCCAACAAAGCCGCGGTGTCCATGCGCTCTCTGCCGTTGATGGACGCCAATGGTCGCGTGGGTGGTATCGTGCTGTGCCGTGACGTCAGCGAATTGCGCCGCCGCGAGAAGGAATTGCAGACCAAGGACGCCACCATTTCCGAGATTCACCATCGTGTGAAGAACAATCTTCAGGCGGTATCCGCGTTGCTGCGCTTGCAGGCGCGCAAGACCAAGTCCGAAGAGGTCAAAAAGGAGCTCAAGGAAGCACAGCGCCGCGTGCAGACCATCGCCATGGTGCATGAGGGATTGAGCCAGACCGCCGATGAGATCGTCGACTATGACAAGGTCATTTCCAACCTGCTTAAGATGGCCGTCGATTTGGCTACGATGCGCGACCAGCACATCGATGTCGATTTCGTAGGCAAATTCGGCATGATGCCGGCACAGGATGCCACGCCGCTATCGTTGGTGCTTACCGAACTGATCACCAATTCGGTGGAACACGGTTTCGAAGGACGTAAGGAAGGACATATCACGATTTCCGTGGGCCGCGGTGGCAATAACCTCAACGTGGTGGTGGAGGATGATGGCACCGGCTTGGCGGATGAGGAGCATGATGGCATGGCTCGCTCTTCCGGATCAGGGCTTGGAACACAGATCATCAACACGTTCGTCACCAATGATTTTGGCGGAACGGTGCATTGGGAGCCACGTCGCGGTGGTGGTACCCGTGTGGTGCTCGACATGAAACTGCGTGCCGCGCAAGATAACTGACCTCTAGAACTGGAATGGCATATGGAAGGGCCGGTCGGATTCCATCGAATCCGACCGGCCCTTCCATATGCCCTGAAAAGAATCAGACCTGCATCTGCATGGCCTGCGAGCGACGTGCACGCATCGCGCGCCGCTTGAGCGCGCGCCGCTCGTCTTCGCTCAGACCGCCCCAAACGCCGTAGTCCTGATTGGTGTCGAGCGCGCATTTCAGACACGCGTCAATCACCTTGCAGGTACGGCAAACGGCCTTGGCTTCTTCGATTTGCTGATAGGCGGCACCGGTGTTGCCGACCGGGAAAAACAGTTCCGGATCCTTATCCCGGCACGCGGCCTTGGCTCGCCAATCGAAAGCACTGCTCATGTAATCGCCTTCCTCTTGCCATAAGTGGCGTTCTATCCGTTATTTAGATAACCACGAATCGGATGATTTTTCAAGACTTTTTCGCAAAAGAAGCCAAGTTTTTTTAGAATCCTTGGAATTCCGCGCATTGCACGGGACATGCCCGTGCTTGTTGGATGAAGACCCCACGCCCGGCAATGGCATAATCATCGACGCCGAAACCGTCGAGAACCGCGCTGGGAATCCCCATCATCACATCGGTGGCTCTCTCTCCGCAAGGAAACGCAACACGTGTGAGGCAACGTTCAAGTAGGGTGCTTTGCGGCTTTTCCACAGCTGCGATTACCGTGACGGACGGATCGGCGAGTGCGGTCTTGAGCTTATCGGCTTCGGGCATGGCTGCGAAAGGGGAGAGCAATTCGTCGGCGTCATCCACGAACCATATGGTGCGTTCGTGCTGCGGCGATGTTCTGCCGTCGTCGGTGGTCCATTCGCTGTTCGTCTTGCGTGTGAACCGGATGGTGCAGCGACCGGATTCATAGAGACGGCTGGCGCAGCAGAGCAGCAGATTGGTTTTGCCGCTTCCGCATGCGCCAATCACGGCGATGTTGCCGTGTCCTACGTCAAGGAATGCGGTGGAGATGAGTACACCGTCGTCGCTCAAAGCAAAAGGCACATGGTGCCATGCCTCTCGCTGTGGCGCCGTCAAATCGTCTTTGCCTGCATGTGGTGCGAGCGGCGCGGAGAACAAAGGGGAGGGATTGGTGGTGCCGCTGAATGCCGATGCGGTGTTGATGGCATGTACCAAGGAATCAATGTCATGGACCGCGCTGCAGCGGAAAGGAACAGTGCGTTGACCGTCATGACAGTAAGCGGCACCGGGGAAGGCCGGTGGAATCAAAGCTGCATCCTTGGTGCCGATCAGTTCATTCGATTGCATTTGGTCGGTGACGCGTAGGCAGATGCTCAGCGATATGTTGGCCTTCATATCGGCATGGACCTGACCCATGGGATTTTGCGTGCATACGATGAGATGCATACCCAAAGAGCGTCCGAGCGACGCCAATCGATTGAGTCGCTGCATATAGTCGGGTAGACGGTCGCGCAATGCATGGAATTCGTCAATGACCACCACGAGCCGTGCAGGGGGATGGGAAAGCTGGTCGAATCTGGAAACGCGTTCGGCACTTACCAAGGCCTCCCTGCGTGCCAATTCTTGTTCTATGGCGTTCAGCGCACGGACGGCATGGGCGAGGTCAAGATCGCAGACGTTGCCCACGGTATGCGGCAGACGCTCCAAAGCGTTGAAGGTCGATCCTCCTTTGAAATCCAGAAAGACGAAATGGAGGGTTTGAGGACTATGCCGAATCGCCAATGCCATGCACCAACTGATCAGCAGTTCGGATTTCCCCGAGCCTGTGGTCCCCGCGACCATGGCATGTGGTCCGGATGATGCCAGATCTATATGGAATATGCCATGTTCTGACATGCCGATGCCGTTCGTTGGGGAACGGACAAGCCAATTACGCACGATGGTGCGCCATATGAGCGGGTCGTTGTCCAGGCCATGCAGATGCTCAAAACTTATGGACGGCATGTCGGCGAAAAGCTGAGCATGGTCGATTTCGTTTCCGTTATGATGCGTTGGAACCGGCGAATCGCTTCCAGTAATGGTGTTGCTGTTCGTTTCTTCATGCCTGACGCGCATGATCATGGTGATGAGCATCAATGCGCTGCCGAGCAGACTCGGAGCGAGCATCGCCGCATAGAGCCAATGACGTTGCATACACATGACAATCAGCATGATGAGCTGCGCCAGCAAAGGCGCGCTCCAACTCAATACAGTGAGATGTTGTTCGCTTATACGGTGAGGGGCCTTTTTGTTCATACGGCCAGCATGGGCAAGAGCGGCGGCATGCCGCAAGCCAATATGAGGGTTGTGGTCGGAGGATGTGGGTTATCCACATCCTCCGGCGTGTCGTCAGTTTTGCTGTTCGGCCAGCGTGCCCACGGTTCCTGCGGAATGCGTGCCGTGTGAGAGTTCGGAGAAAAGCTGGATGTTCTTCGCGTCATCCAGCAGAACGCACGATCCGACCCCATCGACGTAATAGTCCGGATCGGTCCAATACACGCTTCCCGAAATGCCATCCTTGCCTGAGGCGCTTTTGAAAGCCAACGCCATCCGAAGCAGAGAGGAAGTCGATGCTTTCTCATCCACGGTTACGGAGCTCAACGCCGCTGCGGCGACTTTTTTGGTCTTGTTGAAATTCGTGAGCGTCTGTTTGGAAGCGCCCTTCTTGACGATGGCGTTGATCACCTGGCGCTGACGTGCGGCACGGCCGAAATCGCCTTGCACATCGGCATATCGCATACGGGAGAACGCCAAAGCGGTGTTGCCGTCCACGGTGTGGCATCCGGCGGTCCAGTTCATACCCGAATAAGGGTCATTCACATTCTGGTCGTAGCATAGGTCCACGCCTCCCAAGGCATCGACCACTTTGACGAGTCCGCCGAAGCGGACCATTGCCACATGGTTGATTTTCTGGCCGGTGATGTCCTCCACCTCGTTGACCAACTGTTTGCGGCTGTACAGCTGCGCCACGGCGTTGATCTTCATATAGCTCCCATCGATTTCCACCAGGGAATCGCGAGGAATGGAAATCAGCGAGGACGATCCTGTCTTCGGCTTGGTGAGTACAAGAATGGTGTCGGTTCTGAAACCTTCGACGTCACCGGCATCTCCGATGGTGCCCTCACGTTCGTCGGAGCCAAGAATAAGCCAGCTTTCGCCGGCGGTGTCCGCTTTGGATGTCAGCCAGGTCTGTTTGTTGAGCTGGTCATCGACCCAGTTCCAAGCGGAGAATACCCCTATTCCCAGTGCGAGAATCAGTACAAGGAAAATGGAAAGGACGATACGTCCGACGCGAGGTCTTCTTTTTGGCACGGAAGCCGTCGCTGGAGAGGATGGAACAGATCGGAGCGCCGTGGAGACGGAGGATGACCCCCGGAACTGCTGCGTTGGATTGGCCGTGCGGGTATGTTCTGGAGCGAAGGACACCGGAGATGATGAAGGGTTTCTTCTTGTCTCGCTCGTTGCCCGTGCCGCAGGCTGGAAGCTTTGCGGAACCGAGGAAGAAGGACGCGCCGTGCGTTTGGCCGGTTTTACGGATGATGCATGGTCGGAACGTTTCGCCGGTGCGAAACTCGCTGGCTGGCTCGGTGCGCTTTGCGAGCGGGAGGAATCCGTGGACGGCATGGTTTTTTTGCGTCCTGATGACGGAATGAAACTTGGTGGCACGCTCGTAGGCTCTTTTGCTCCTTTGCCTTCACTCATGGTTCCTCCAAAAAGATTCGTCCCTGCGTCATACGTTGAAAGGGGACGTGATTGCGTGGTCTACGTCAGTTCTTTGCCGGAACGGCACATACGGTCGCATTAAGGTATCGATCCGCAAGGCCGATGTACTGGCCCGTGGTCGCGTCATGAATGGAGCCGTCATCCGGGTCGACGGTGCCGCCAGTGCTTGGATCGACCAACGTGCCGTCGGATTTGGTGATCAGTCCCGTGACGGGATCGGGAGTCTCGGCAGTGGTGTCCGACTGGTTGCTGTCGGCCGTGCCGGAATCGTCGGAGCTGGCTGAATTATCTGAACTGGTGTCGGAGGAGTCGCCCGAGTTTGAATCGGCGGTATCGAAAATCGGCTTGCCCGCTCGCATCTTCTCCCAGAGATTGTCGGCTTCGTCGGTCCAGACGGAACGGTTGGGGTCGGACGGTGCTGGGACCACGGGGACGGTCTGGGTCTGCAGGTTGGTCATGGTGAAATTCTTCAGGCTCATGGCAAGTCCCGCCAAAGCCGCGGTATCAGCCATGCCTTGGGATATGTTGAGCGATTTCAGCGCGGATTTCGCCAGCTGGTACAGCTGCGCGGTATCAGTGAACAGATTCTTGCTGAGCGCCTCGCTCATCAGCTGCTTGATGAGATACTGCTGACGTGTGGTACGCGAGGTGTCGGATCCGTCTCCTATGCCGTGACGGATCCGGGCGTACTGCGTCGCCGCAACGCCGTCAAGATGGTGCATGCCCTTGTCGAGATTGAGTCCGGTGTACGAGTCGTTGACGTTCTGCGGAATGCACAGGTCCACGCCGCCGACTGAATCAATCATCTTGACCAGGCCGGCGAAGTCCACGACGATGAAGTTCTGAATATTCAACCCGGTGAGACTGTTCACGGCGTTCAGCGTGCAGCTGGCCGCCGAGGAGAGATCTCCGCCGGTTTTGTAGGCACCTGCGAAGATGGAATTGAACATGACGTTATACTGTGCGGGAATCGTGCCCTTCGACGTTTCGCACTGAGGCACGTCCACCAGGGAATCTCGTGGAATGGAGACCAGGTTGATTTCCTTGCGGTCGGCGGAGATCTGCACAATCATGGCGGTGTCGGCCTGATGGTTGCCGATGACGTCATCGAAACTGCCTCCGATGGCTTGGTTCTCCGCGCCGTCACGGGAATCCTGTCCGATCAGCACGAACTCGATCGGCTTGCCGGAGTTCGGATCGATGATGGATGCGTCCGTATTCAGGGAACCCTGGCCGATCACGCCGACCGAATTGTTCTTGATGATGCCATTGACGTCCATCCAAGTAGCGGCAGCTGCAGTGCCGACGAACACCAGAGTCGCGGCGATTGCCGCGGCGACTGCGGTCCTGACGTGATGCTGCACGCGATATCCCAGGCTGTGACGTGGTTTCGCATCCTGAAGACCATTGATGTTAGGAAGCTTATTGCCGGTTGATGACGTTGCCACGGTGTTGCCTTCCTGATTGAGATGCGCGTTTGACGCAATGCTTTTAGAACCTACCACTATCCAAATGGGCAATTATAGGGTTAATGGCCGATTTTCACCGATTCTGCGACTGTAGACCCCAGATTGGGCTGAACTTTAGCATGGATTTTCTGGAATATAGGCATTGACACGGGGAAACTTGACAAAATTACATTGCGTGTGTGTAATTTGAAGCGGTGTGAAAGTATGCGCATAAAAGGTGCGCACACAATTATGGGAGGACTCATGTGGGGCGTGACTGATGAGTCTTCTGAGAATCCGCTTGCTGAACTGTGGGGTTTGTTCAAGCGGGATGATGACGTGTCTTGGCAGCACAAAGCGCTGTGCTCGCAGACCGATCCCGAAGCATTCTTCCCGGAAAAAGGCGGTTCCACCAGGGATGCGAAGAGGGTTTGCGCCCAGTGTGAAGTCCGTGAACAGTGCCTGGAATGGGCCATCGACCATGATGAGCGTTTCGGTATCTGGGGCGGTATGAGCGAGCGTGAGCGTCGTCGCTATAAAAAAGAGCACAAGGAACGGGCTTGAAGGCATGGTGCGTCCCGTGCGTACACTTAAATTATGAATTCTAACGCCAGCAGCGATATCCAGACAATCGTGACCGATGTGCTGAACAGCAGACCGTATACGCATCGGCAGGACGTCGATATGTCCGTGGCTGCGGTGATCACCGCGCAGCATGACCTTCGATTCCTCGCTTCTACCGTTGGAGCGGTGCTTGCGCAGCGCATGCTTCCAGGAATGATCGTTATCGCCGATTGCACGGGGCAGATCGAGCAGCCCATGCAGATGACCTTCGATGTCATTCACTCATCACAGGATGTGCTTACGGAAGTGCCGGAAGCCAAAACGGTGAGGGTCATTCTGGTGGGAGTGAAGCAGGCGGCGTCCTTCATGGACGCTGTAACGCGTGCGATGGATCAGATCGGCATTGATGCCGGCATCCGCGCGTTGTGGACCTTGCATGACGATTCGCGGCCGGCGGATGACCGGTGCTTCGAGACGTTGCTGGATGCGTGGAGAAACACGCCGACAGCCGCGCTGCTCGGTGCCAAGCAGTTGGATTGGCAGGCGAAGAACCTGCACAATGTGGGTTTGTATGCCGGGCACCATGATGTCGTTTCCTTGGTGGTCGACGGCGAGCCTGACCAGGAGCAATATGACGGGCGTCAGGATGTGCTGTCGGTCTCCCTATCGGGCGCGTTGGTGCCGTTGGCTACGTTGCGTGCGTTCGAAGGGGCTGACCCCTGGTTCGGCACCTTCGCGGAATCCACGGACCTGTGCCGCCGCATATGTCTTGGCGGTGGGCGTGTCGTAGTGGTTCCCCAGGCTCGCATCGCCCACAGAAGAGCCCGATTCGAAGGAATCCGTTCCAAGAACGGGCGCCCTGTGGAAGACGAGGACGGTCGCATCGATCCGTATCTTGCCGTACGCGAGGCGAATGCCAAATACGCGTACACTGACATGCACCGTTCATGGTGGCCGTTGCTTTGGCTGTGGTCCATCATCCAGTCGTTGGGATTGGCCGTGCTTTGCTTGGCGCGCAAACAGCCGTATCATGCATGCTGCGAGCTGGCGATGCCGTGGCGTGCGCTGCTGCGTCTGCGGGGTGCTTGGCGCGCCCATGCGCGGTTGCGCAGGCAAAGCAAGGTCACGCTTAAATCGCTATCCACGCTGTCTGCGAATCATCGGCAGGTCAGGGAATGGCTCGACCGTCGCCGTGCGTTGCGCGACCAGAGGGATGTCGTGCTGCTCAGTCCTCTTGAGAAGGACCATCTGCGTAAACGGTTGCTGCGTAGATGGGGATTGGCCTTCGGCGCGGCGCTGATTGCCGGCATATGGATAGTCGTGCTGTATTGGGACGTGCTTCGTTCCGTATGTTCGGGTGCGTCGATGTATTCCGCACAGCTGTTGCCCACGGGCGCGAGCTTCACCCAGTTGCTTCATACCGCGACCACGTCATGGTCGTATGCCTCAGGCACGGGCATCAGTGCGCCTAACGCGCCATGGCTGTTGGTGCTTGCGCTGGCGTCGGTGCTCACTGGTGGACATGTTGCCGGAGCTGTCGGACTGATGTTCTTCCTTGCAGCCCCGCTCATGGTGTTTTCCTTCTGGGCGCTGGCCGGCATCTTCACCCGCTCGGATGCGGTGCGCTGCGTGGTCGCGTTGGCGTGGTTCGCGTTGGCGTTGTCCATGGGACTTTATGATGACGCGGATGTCACGATGCTGACGGTCATGGTGTTTCTTCCGGCCGCTTTCGCCTTCTCGTTCCGTGCGGTCGGCATGTATCGGACGGAGGATCTGGTCAATCCCCACGCGTCGGTCCAGGCGGCGGCGGTTGCGGCGCTGTGTTTCATTCCGGTCGTCGCCGCGCAGCCGCAGTTGTTGCTGCCGCTGATGCTCACCTTCCTGGGATTCCTGCTGTTCGTCCGCTCCCATAAGCCCGCGTTGCTGCTGATTCCGCTTCCGGCGGCGTTCGTATGCGCGCCGACGTTGGTCAATGCCGTTCGTTTCGCTTCCGACGGTACATGGCGTCAGCTGTTCGGCAGCGTCATGCTGCCCTCCTCCACGCATGATGGCAAACCGGTCGTCGCGAATCTGTCCGATCTGTTGCTGCGGGTGTTCGGCATCGGCGCCGACGGTGGCGCATGGCGGTATGTGGCGGTTTCCATACTGGCGTTGATCGTATTGCTGGCCGCGGTGTCATTGGTGTTGCCTTTCGTGCTGCGCGTGTCCCGTATGATGTGGGTCGCCGTGTTCGCGGGATTGGCGACGGCCTTGCTGTCCGCGGCGATTGCGGTGGCCGTCGATGTGGATGGTCCGGTCTCCGGTTCCATGCTTCCGGGAACCACATATGCGATGATGGGCTTGCTCGCCTGCATCTGCATGATGTCGGGCGGCGCGGTTCGACGTTTCGTCATGCTGAGACAGCATGAGAAGACCGGCGCCGTCGAAATCGAAGGACGTGGCTCGACGGCAGTGTCGATTGCCTCGCATGTGGGTCGTGCCGTATTGGTTTGTCTGTTGGCCGTCTCCGTCGTGGCCTGTGCGGGATTCAACTATGTCGAATGCGATCACAGCCAGGTAAAGACCAGCGATGCTGGACTGCCGATGGTGGCGACCGATTTCCTTGGGCAGGATGATGCACGTCGCGTGCTTGCCTTGCGTGCCGATAGCGCCGAATCGGTCAGCTACAGTGTGATGCGTACCGGTCGTGGCGACTTGATTGACAGCTCTCCCGCGCAACGCGTCGAAGTGGTTTCGGGACGTTCCGACGGGTCCAGCAGAACCATTGCGCAGGATTGCGCCCAGTTGCTGGCCAATGCCGATTCCGATGCCATCAACGAGCTTGGCAAGTTGGGTTTCGGCGGCATTTACGTTATCAAGCAGAACGGCGACAAAGCGCAGCGAGAGGCCTCGAACCAGCTCAATTCGAACATTGGAGCCTCCGACGGGACACAGAATGTCGTCAGTCTGGATAATGGCACGTATTATCGTTTGACGGTTCAGGATCTATCCAAGCAGCATATCGATCGAAGCGGGCTTGATAAGGCCGGCTCAAGTGTGTGGCGTCGTTCATGGCTGTGGTGCATGGGCGTCGTTCTTGTAGCGTATTGCCTGGTGGCGCTTCCGCGCATTCGTCGTCAGGGTCTGGAGGAAGCATGAGCAGACATTCTCGTCCCAATACGCCTTTGCGTATTGCGCTTGCCGTAATCTCGGTGTTGCTCATCGTGGTCCTGATGGCCGTGACGCTCATATACCGGCCATCATGGCTGCATGTGGACACGCCCACGGTGGAACGCTCCTCGGTGGGTCGTACCGTCAGCCCCCGGCAGCGGCAGACGTACTGCCCGTCTCGCATGACCATTGCCGATACCGATGCCTATGGAGATAGCGAATACCGGGCATCCAACGGCAATATCGCGTCTTCCGCGAGATACGCCGCCTTCGGTTCGGTGTTCCATTCATCCGTCGCCTCGATGGGAGCCGACATGACGGCATCCGTGTCGATGCTGGACAAAAAAGACGACTCGTCCGATGACATCTTTGTGGCTTCCGGCAATGTCGATGACGGCTCCCGATTGCAAGACACGCGTCTGCTGACGGCTTCGAACGGTACCGGCGCGGTTTCCTCAGTGATGTCATGGGCCACGGACGGTGATTTGAAGGGCGTATCAGCAGCCTCCTGCGTCGTGCCGGCGCTGAAACAGGCGTTCCTGCTTTCCGGTACGAAGACCGGCTTGACGCAACAGCTTGTTGTGGCCAATCCCTCCGCCAAGGACACATCGGTGACCATCAGAATCTGGGGCTCCGACAAATCCGGCGCGCTGGCGCTCTCCACCGGATCGACGCTGACCGTGGCCTCAGGCAAAGAAACGGTACTGAATCTTTCCGCAGCTGCTTCCGGCCAAGACGCGCTGTATGCCACGGTGACTGGAACTGACACTCCTGTGGCCGCAATCGTCCGCACCGTCTCCATGGACGGATTGACCCCAAGGGGATCGGATTATGCGCTTCCGAATAACGCTTTCGCGAAATCTCTGGCCCTCTACGGCTTGAATGGCGGAGATCATGCGACACTGTACCTGTATACGTCCCGCAAAACGGATGTCACCGTATCCTGGATCGACTCCAAGGGGGCACAGCAGACCAATCAGCAGGAGCTGAAGGCGAACCGCGCGTCCGCCATCGATCTTGGAGACGTTCCAAAATCCGCTACCGGCATCGCCATAGCCGCTTCCGAACCGGTGTCTGCCACGGCGAAGATTTCAGACGATGGCCCCGATGGGCAGTCCGATTTCGCCCTAGTCAATGCGTCCGCTCCGGCGAAGATCTCCGCCATCGCGGTTCCTGACCAATCCACCGCGACGGTAGGCTTCGTCAACACCGCGGATGGGGATCGGACCGCGATCGTGACGGCTTACGACACGGACGGCAAACAAGTGGACAGGCGTGAAATCGCCATCCGTCCCTCGGCCTCGACGTCGGTGCGCATCGCCGATATTAATGATGGCGATGTCGCCGCCATCCGTTTGAAGGATCCCGCCCAAGCCGTGGTCTGGAATCTTCGTGTCGGACAGAAAGATGTGTCCGGTGCGAAACTCGCCGGACTTGCCATCATCGGCGCCGTCGATTTGAAGGAGGCCAGAGAGCAGGTCTGGGCGAATCAGGATATGACTGTTGTCCGTTGAAAGTCACATGCCCCAATCAGGATCTATTTCTTCCGGACGGCGTCCGTAGATTTCCGCCAGACGTGAGACCACCTCGTCCCTGATTGCGAATTGCAGGTCCATACGGTTACGGGCATGCGATTGCAGCGGCATGCGGTACAGCACGATACGGGGTGGAATGCCGTGCCCGGCGGGAAATGACTGCGATCCAAGATGCGGAACGTCCTCCCAAGGCGCGGGATCGGATGGCGGAACATCCTCCACAGCGAATTGGACCGGAGCTATGAGCTCAGGCCATGCCCCGTTGAGTCTGCGGATTTGCGCCACCAGCATATCGTCGAACATACCGCTTCTGGTACGGTACCGGGGCAGTCTGGTACCAAACATGGGCGTACGCGTGCCACGTCCATGGCGGTTGCGGTATATCGGGGTCTCCCAAGGCATCTGTTGCATGGTTTCTACCTTATCAGGGCTTATTCGAAACATGCGATACCATGGTATGGGCTGCTCGACAAGGGGAGAAATGATCATGGCGGATATTTCCGTACCTTATTGGAACATCGTTGATGTCAACATGCTGTGCGAAGGCGCGCGGCTGATTGGGTTTGACCTCGACAACACGTTGGCGCGGTCCAAGAAACCTATGAAAGCGGACATGGCCGAATGCTTCTCTGCATTGACATCATTGATTGACGTCGCGGTGATCACCGGCGGCAAATACTCGTTGCTGCAAAGTCAGGTGGTGGACAGGCTGTCCGACCATGCCGACAAGTCGAAACTTCACCTCATGCCGACCAGCGGAACCCGCTACTACCGGTGGGACGGGCAACGGTGGGGGAAAGTGTTCTCCCACGATCTAAGCGACGAGGACCGTGCCAAGGCGAAGGAATCGCTGGAACGGAATGCTCGTGAGCAAGGCATTTGGGCCACTCATGTCTGGGGCGAGCGCATCGAGGACAGAGGCAGTCAGATCACCTTTTCCGCATTGGGGCAGCTTGCCCCCGTCGAGGCCAAGGAGGCTTGGGACCCCACCAACGAGAAGAAGAACCGATTGGCCTGTGCGGTTGCTGCCGAACTACCGAATCTTGAAGTAAGACCTGGAGGCTCCAGCAGTGTTGATATCTCGCAGCGTGGCGTCGATAAGTCGTTCGCCGTCCGTGAACTCGCGGATATTCTCGATATCGAGGTCGGCCAGATCGTGTTCATCGGAGACCGGATGGAACCCGACGGCAATGATTATCCCGCGGCGAAGGCCGGCACAAGGGCTGTCAAAGTGAACGGTCCCGCGGATACCGTGAAATTATGCGGCGAGATCATTGCCAGATTGTCCCGATGACGGAGCCGGCGTGAATCTGATGGCGGGTTCATTCGCGCATATGGCGAATCTGTTGTTCCCACGAGGCTGTGCGGGATGCGACAAGCCTGATGACGTGTTGTGCGATGCCTGTCTTGCGTCATTCGACTGCGAACTGTCCCAACCATTGGAAACGGCTGAGATGGGTCGATGGTTCGCGTGCGGATGGTATCGGGGTGCCGCCAGACAGTCGATTCTGGCATGGAAAGACCACGGAGACGAGGAATGCGACCGTCCGTTCTCGGATGCGTTGTGCAGGCTTGCGGAACGCGCCGGTGTGATTGACGCCATGGATGGCGTTCGTGAGATCTGCGATACCATACTGGTCGTTCCCGCGTCGTCGTCGATTGCTTCCATGCGTCAGCGCGGACGACGGCACATGATGCCGCTGGCAAAACGGTTGTCGGCGTTTCTACGGTGCCGGACAGGTTTCCGCGTACAGGTATGCGATGCGTTGACGAACAAAGGAATCAAAGGCAAATCCGTCGAGACCAAGGGCACGGAACAGAGGGCGCAACGCCTTAAGGGGCATGTCATGGTTCGTCCGGGCGTCACCCTTCAAAACAAGGCGGTGATTCTGGTGGATGACATCGTCACCTCTGGAGCCACCATGCGTCGTTGTGTTGACGCTCTAACTTCACAGGGAGCTTTGGTCATTACCGTGCTGGCGTTGGCACACACTCCGGCCGGCAGACCTTTGACGGCGTAAATCGTCACTCGTCATCGGAAATGTGATATTTCGGCAAAGTGATTTCGAAATCGGCGCCGCGCGGATCATCCACCACTCGTACCGTGCCGCCATGCAACTGCGCCGCCCATCGGGCGATTGACAGTCCAAGACCGGTTCCTCCCGATTCGGTACCTGGTCCCGTCTTGCCTTTGACGAATCGACGGAAGATATCGGACCGCGCTTCTTGGGGAATCTGCGAGCCGAAGTTGACGACATTCGTCACAATCGTGCCGAAATCCTTGTTTTCATGCGCTTCGATGAGCACCGCGGTATTGTCTGCGGAGTGTTTGAGCGCATTGGCGATGATATTGGTGAACAACTGGCGCAGACGATCCTGATCGCCTTCCATTTCGATGTCGTCGGGCACGTGGATTTCGATATTGTGGGCATGCCCGGCATCGGCGATTTCCAACGGTTCCACGGTTTCGTCGATGAAATCCGCGAAATTGAATTTATCGATCTGCAGGCTCGCCGCACCGGCTTCCATGCGGGACAAATCAAGCAGAAACGCGATCAGATCCGACAAACGGTGCGTTTGGTTGAGAATGCTTTCCAGATTCGATGGGGTCGGTTCCACAACGCCGTCGGCCATGTTCTCGACCATGGCCTGCAACGCGGATACAGGCGTACGCAGCTCGTGGCTCACATTGGCTACCATGTCCCGTCTCATCTGGTCGGCATGCTGCAGTTCCTCCGCCATCTCATTGAAAGACAAAGCCAGCTGTCCGACTTCGTCGCGGCTGTTGGCATCGACATGCACCCGGACGGTGTAGTCGCCGTCCGCCATAGCTTCCGCGGCATCCCGCATCTCGCGCAGGGGAGAGGTGAGTCCTCTAGAGAAGAAATAGGTGATGCCCAAAGCCACGGCAAGGGTGATCGGCATGGCTATCCACAGGCTCAATCCGACTTTGAGCAGGAACCAAGCCATGATGAATGCGATGATGGTGGAAATGGTGATCAGCACGCTCAATTCCATTTTGAGCGAAGAGAACAAACCAATAGGGCGTTCGGTATCCAACGGATTGACCGAACGCCCTGGTTTTGAATCAGTGGTACGCATACCACCAAATCTTAGCGCATCATACTATTCTTCCGGCGGTTCGAACGCGTAGCCTACGCCATGCACGGTTCGAATGGTCTTCGAACCCAGCTTGTGACGTAGCGCCTTGACATGCGAATCCACAGTACGGGTGCCGGACGCATCCACCCAATCCCACACTTCCTCGAGCAGCTTCTCGCGAGTGAGCACGGACTTCGGCTTGCGGGCCAAAGTGGCCAGCAAATCAAATTCCGTTGGGGTCAAATGCACCTGCTCCCCATTGACGGTGACGATACGCTGGGCCGGATCGATGACCAGAGAGCCGAAATCAAGCAGTTTCTCGTTTTCGGAGTTCTTGGCGATGACCTTCGCCCTGTCCACACGACGAAGTAGCGCCTTGCACCGGGCGATGAGCTCGCGCATGGAGAACGGCTTGGTCATGTAATCGTCGGCTCCGGCACCAAGACCGATGACCTTGTCGGCCTCGTCGTCTCGCGCCGTCAGAATCAGCACAGGCACAGGACGTTCAGCCACGATGCGCTTGGTGGCCTCAAGACCATCCATCACGGGCAGCATGATATCCATGATGACCAGATCCGGACGGAGTGTGGAAGCGGCCTGGACGGCGCTGGCGCCGTCGGAAGCCACGCGCGCGGTCCAACCCTCCGCAGTGATGCGCTGCGCGATGGCGGTGGCCAAGGTCGGTTCATCTTCGACCACCAGAACGGTACGTGGAATTACTGTGGATTGTGCTGATGAATTGAGCATAGCGTTCCGCCTTTCTCAGAGTTCCGGCTTCAAGAATACTGCTCCCAGTGCCGGAACGGTGATTTTCGCGGACCAATCACGGGAATGATACTCACCCTTGACCGCCTTGAAGGTGCCGTTGTGAATATCGGAACCGCCGTACTTCTTATCGTCCGTGGTCAGCACTTCGGTCCACTTGCCGCCCTTGGTGAGCGGAACCTGGTAATCCTCCCATGCCTCGCCCGAGAAGTTCACGACAACGACCATCTGCTCGCCATCCTTGCCGATACGCACGAAGCTGAGCGTGTTATGGTCGGCGTCATCGCTGGTCAGCCATTGGAATCCGGCAGGATCGAAGTCCTGGCTCCACAATGCGGGAGACGCCTTGTACAGGGTGTTCAGGTCGGCGACGAGCTTCTGTACGCCACGGTGGTCAGGCCAATTGAGAGCATCCCAATCCACCGAACCGTCATGATCCCATTCGCCGTACTGCGCCACCTCATTGCCCATGAAGGAGAGCTTTTTGCCCGGATGGGCCCACTGGTAGGCGAACAGCGCGCGCACGCCGGCATAGCGCTGCCAGTCATCGCCCGGCATCTTGCCGAACAGCGAGCCCTTGCCGTACACGACCTCGTCGTGGCTGATCGGCAGCACATAATGCTCCGAGTATGCGTACACCATGGAGAAGGTGATCTCGTTGTGGTGCCACTTACGGTTGATCGGCTCCTCGTGCAGATACTGCAGGGTGTCGTGCATCCAACCCATGTTCCACTTGAGGCCGAAGCCCAAACCGCCGGCATCGGTCGGTGCGGTGATGCCGGGATACGCGGTGGATTCCTCGGCGATCATCATGATGCCCGGATTGTTCTTGTACGCGGTCGCCGTGGCTTCCTTGAGGAAGTCGATGGCCTCGAGGTTCTCTCGTCCACCGTAGATGTTCGGATGCCACTGGCCCGGCTTGCGGCTGTAATCCAAGTACAGCATCGAGGAGACCGCGTCCACGCGCAGCGCGTCGATATGGTACTCGTCCAGCCAGAAGCAGGCGTTGGCCACCAGGAAGTTGCGCACTTCGCGGCGTCCGAAATTGAACACGTAGGTGCCCCAATCCGGATGCTCGCCACGGGTCGGGTCCGGATCCTCGTACAGAGGCGTGCCATCGAATCTGCCAAGGGCGAACGCGTCCTTCGGGAAATGCGCCGGAACCCAGTCCATGATCACGCCGATGCCGGCCTCGTGCATCTTCTCGACGAGATACTTGAAGTCGTCAGGGCCGCCAAGGCGCGAATCAATCGCGTAATAGCCGGTTACCTGATAACCCCACGAGCCGGAGAAGGGATGCTCGGCCAGCGGCATGAATTCCACATGGGTGAAACCTTCCTTCTGGACGTAGGGGACCAGCTTGTCGGCCAGTTCGCGATAGTTCTTCACATCCTTGCGCCAGCTAGAGGCATGGACCTCGTAGATGCTGACCGGACCGTTGTGCGGGTCGGTCTTGGCTCGCTGGTCCATCCAGTTCTCGTCATGCCACGCATGGACGGAGTCGACGACGATGGAACCGGTGCGCGGCGGAATCTCATGCGAACGCTCCATCGGATCGGCCTTCATGACCCATTCGTTGTTGGCGTTGAGGATCTCATACTTGTAAATCGTTCCCGCTTCGACACCAGGAATGAATAGCTCCCAGACTCCAGAGGAGCCCAGTTCACGCATGGCGTGGGTGCGTCCGTTCCAGCCGTTGAAATCTCCCACCACACGTACCGCATGGGCATTCGGAGCCCACACGGTGAATGCGGTGCCCACCAGCTGTTCGCCCTTGACGCCGTCATTAGAGCCCAACGGATCGTCATAGCGCAGCACGCGCGCTCCCAAAGCCTCCCAAAGGCGCTCATGGCGTCCCTCGCCAAACAGGTACATGTCCAAATCGCCGATGGTGGGCAGATAACGGTACGGGTCGTCGGACACCACGGTGGAACCGTCTTCATATTCGGTGCTGATGCGATAATCGGGCACGCCGAAGCCGTCATCGGTCTTGATGGCCGGAATGAGTGCCATGAAAACGCCATTGTGTTCATGCACCGCCTGGGTCCGGGCATTTTCGGTGATGATCGTCACGGATTTCGCCAACGGACGAAGCACGCGGATCGTGACGACATCCTCATGCTCGTCGGGACCGAGATGCCCGCCGAGCACCTCGTGTGGATTGTAGAACGTACCGTTGCTTACTGCATCCAGGTCGCCCTGTGCAACAGGAACGGCAACGCTATCTTCTTTGATCTTGGATTCTGTAGCCATGGGAAAAGTGTAAGCATGAAATGCTTGAAAATTGGCCCGTGTCGCGTCTTTTTTTGGTTTTTTGGCGGATTTTTGGGCAAGTCCAACCCTGATGGCACAATAATTCGGGTTTTGTGTAAGCTTTTCACGGAGGATTCATGGGTTACAAGGTCGGCGACATGGTCGTCTATCCGCGTCACGGCGCAGCGAAGGTGGAGGCCATCACCGAGCGAACGGTCAAGGGTGTGACCCGAGAATATCTGCAGCTGTCGGTGCTGTCGTCCGACGGGCTGGTCATCAATGTTCCGGTGGAGAACGCCAAGAAAGTGGGCGTCCGAGACATCGTCGGCGCCAAGGAGGTCGCGAAGGTCTTCGAGATTCTGCGTACTCCGATCATCGAAAAGGAAATGAACTGGTCCCGCCGGTACAAGCTGAACGTCGAGAAGATCGCCACCGGCGATGTGAACAAAATCGCCGAAGTCGTGCGAGATCTCTCCCAGCGTGATGTCGACGAGCATGGGCTGTCCGCCGGTGAGAAGCGCATGCTCACCAAGGCTCGCAGCATCCTGACTTCCGAGATCGCGTTGTCGGAGCATCTTGATGAGAATGAGGCCCAGCGTCTGCTTGACGTGAACCTTGGTTATGAACCGCCGCGCCCTGGCGACGAGGATCATCACACCGAAGCTCCTGAAGAGGCGGCCATGGACACTTTGGCGCGCGTTGAGGCGGAGAACAAGAAGTCCAAGAAGAAGTAAGGGAATTTCCATGCGTATCGGTCAGGGATTTGACGCCCATCGATTCGCGTCCCATGATGCAGGCAAGCCGTTATGGCTTGCCTGTTTGCGTTGGGACGGTGACGGCATCGAAGGTGATTCGGACGGTGATGTCGCAGCCCATGCGTTGATTGACGCGTTGCTTTCCGCAGCCGGATTGGGTGATATAGGCATGCTTTTCGGAGTCGGTTCCGATTCCGCCGGTGCCGGCAAACACGGCGACGAAATGCTCCGCGCGACGGTTGCGTATTTGCGTGCGCATGGCATGAGGCCGGTGAGCGCAAGCGTGGTCGTCGTGGCCAATCGTCCGAAAATCGGCAAGCGTCGTGACGAGGCGCAACAGGCGTTGAGCCATGCCATCGGCTGTGAAGTGTCGCTGACGGCCACCACTACCGACGGCATGGGATTCACCGGCTCGGGCGAGGGCATCGCAGCCATCGCCAACGCCTTGGTGGAACCGATCGGTTGATATTCTCGCTACCTGCGGCGTGCCGATTCGATTATTTTGGCGACAATCCAGAACAGTGTGGAAATCGTCACGATGATGAAGCTTGGGGGAGCGGGGAACATGGCGGAAACCAACAGTCCACCCCAAATGGAGATCAAACAGATCACGGTGGAGACGACCATCGCGGCGAACGGGGACCGTGAGATGATGTTCGCAGTCGCGGCGGGCGTGACCACAAGAGCGAATATCAGCAATGTGCCCACGGCGGGCACCGCGATGGTGATCACACCGGCCATAATGGCCATGAAGCAGATGTTCATGAGATTCACCGGCACGCCTTTTGCCTGCGCCACCTGTTCATCAAGCGAGCTGAACAGCAGCGGTCGATAGATAACGGCCAAAACGGCCAGCAACAACACGTCGAAAACCGCAAACCCGACGATCTGCCCGTCCGTGATCGTCAGGATGGAGCCGAAAAGAATCGATTGCATCTGCTGCGAGGCGGAACTGGACAAGCGTGCGAAAAACAGACCCATGCCTGTGGCGAACGCCAATACGGTTCCTGTGGCGATTTCGCGTTGCGATGCCTTTTTGCCCAATGCGCCGATCACCAATGCTCCGCCGAGAGCGAACACGCCGAGACCGGCACTGACCGGCAGACCCAACAGCACGGCTCCGGTCGCTCCTGGCAGTCCGATGTGCGCCAGCGCATGCGCGGCGAACGTGGAATGACGGGCGATGGTGAAGTAACCCATCACTCCAGCGGCCAAGGCGATGCACAGGCCGGCGAGGAAAGCGTTTGTCATGAATGGCGCGGTCAGCGTGCCCATCCAATCCGGATCGAAGGAGAAAGCGGTTTCGTTCATGATCATGCCTCCTGCGAAATGCGGTTGTGTTGGTGGAATCTTGCGATTTCCTCCGGCGCGTGGGCGTCGACGTCAATGTCATCGGGCTCATCCTCGCTTGGAGTGACGAACATATCTCCTTGGGGAGTGGTGACCACCTGCACCGTGGTGCCATATAGATGGGTGAGCAGCTTCGAATCCAGCACCTCGTTCATCTTCGCATAATGCGGATGCCCGTCGAGCAGATATACGGCACCGGTGAGAATCGGCAGAAGCATGTTCAAATCGTGCGCCACTACTTGAATGGACATGCCGAGTTCTCGGTTGAGTTTGGCGAGCACGTGCACTGTGGCGCGTTGGCTGGCCAGATCAAGATTGGCGAGCGGTTCATCCAACATGAGCAGTTGGGGGTCCGACACCAGCGCCTGCGCGATGGCGACGCGTTGCCGCAGGCCTCCCGAGAGCTCCGACAGCCGGTATCTCGCCTTGTCCTGCATGTCGACGAATTCCAGCGCATTGCGTACTTTGTCTTTTTGCAGGCGGGTGATGGGATGAATGCCGAACCTTGCCCCGGTCAGGCCAAGCAGCACCGACTGTTCGGCGGTGATGTTCGATTCGATGTCGGATGCGTAGCTCTGCGGCACATACCCTATACGGTGATTCATGGCGCCGGCCGGCTTGCCGAGCACGGTTATGTCGCCGTGGGCGATGGGAATCAATCCGAGTTCGGCCTTCATCATGGTGGTTTTCCCGGTTCCGTTGGTGCCGACGATGGCTGTCACCGAGCCTTGCGGGATACGGAAGGTGCCATGCTGCCAGATGATGTGTCCGCCGCGTGAGACCCCTGCGTCGTCGAATTCGATACAGAATGATGCCTTGTCGTGCATGGCTCGCTCCCTTGATAAGTCAACGATAGTATTCTCACAAACGGTGTTGACAATCATTCTCAATAAGAAGCATGCATGGACGATGAAAAGTCTCGTGATGAATCCGCCTGGATCGTAACCGTTGCTGGAAAAAAAAGAGTCCGCCGATGCCGGGGAATTACTCGACATCGGCGAATCGGGGGAGGGAGGATGACCGTGGCTTTATTTACCGGGGTCCGTCTGCCCTGTGTTGTCCGGCGTTGCGGCGTCGGAATCGGAGTCGGGATTGTCGTTCGACGGCTGCTCGCCATTCGATTCAGAGGGAGAGGCGTCCGAATCTGATGATGTCGCATCATCTTTGGAGGAAACCGCCTCATTCATTTGCTTGATGAGCTGCGCGATCCATGAGATCAGGCTTTTGCTGTCGGCCGGCATCTGTTCCGTGACGTCGATGACCGGCACATCGGATTTGTGTGCGGTGCCGGTCAGAATATTTGTGGCATCATCCGCCTTCTGAACATTGTTGATCAGCATATCCACTTGATGCCCCTCCAGAATCTTCTGGAAGTCCTGGAGTTCCTTGGACGAGGGTTGCGAGCCTTCCGAGATGGACTGCGTGTAGCTTTCGGGAGTCTTATCGGATAGGCCCATGTCGCTGAGCAGATAATATGCGACCGGCTCGGTGGCTGCGTAGGAGACGTTCCTATGTGTATCGGAGAACTCTTTCATGCTTCTCTCGATTACCGTCTCGCGTCTGTTCCACGCCTTGAGTTTGTTTGTGAAGTATTTCTTTTGCTTGGGCATGATGCGGCTGTAGGTGTCGGCAAGCTCCTTCGCCATGGCGTTGCGTGCGTCGCTGGAGAACCAGAGATGGGGATTGTCTCCCTCAACGGCTCCGACCATTTGTGCGGCCGAAACGGAAACGGTGTCTCTTTCCAGGTTTTTTGTGGCCCAGGAGTCGTATCCCGCTCCGTTGGACACGACGACCTGTGCCTTCTGCAGGGTGTCGACAGCAGTGGTCTTCGGTTCGAACGTGTGGGCGTCCTCTGTTGTGGAGGACAGAATCGAGGTGACTTTGACGTGCACGCCGCCGATCTGCTCCGCCAAAGCCCCCCACTGGTTGACCGACGCCACCACGTTGATCGGGGTGGTCTGCTCCTTTGGTGTGTCGGGTGCCGTTGGTTGATCGGGCTCCGAAGAAGCGCCAAAGCAGGAAGAGGTGCCCAGCACCGTGCACAATGTGATTCCCGCGGCAAGGATGCGGAAAAATGGACGCTGGTGAGAGCGCATGTCGATTGCCTTCCTCTTGGGTCGTCCGTCGTTTCGGTCGCGTCCATCTCATATAGCACATGCGCGACTTACGACTGAAACCAAGATAGCCTACGATACTTGCAAATGCCAATACGACAAGCGACTTAGCGAGGAAGTGGACCACATGGGAACAAGGATTGATGGCAAAAAGGTGGCGGCACGGACCAAGGCGGACCTCGCCAAACGCGTGGAACTGCTGAAGGCGAGGGGAATCCAACCTGGGTTGGGTACCATTTTGGTCGGATCAGACCCCGGCTCCGTGAAATATGTCGCCGGCAAACATGCCGATTGCGCCGAAATCGGCGTGAATTCCATCAAGCGCGAGCTGCCTGAGAATGCGACGTTCGATCAGGTCGCCGATGCGGTCCGCCAGCTCAATGCGGATCCCGCCTGTACCGGATATATCGTGCAGTTGCCCTTGCCAAGGGGAATCGACGAGAACGCCATCATCGATCTGATCGATCCCAAGAAGGACGCCGACGGGATGCATCCGTATAATCTCGGCGAACTTGTGCTGCATGCCCGAGGAGACATTGCCACGCCGTTGCCATGCACGCCTCGCGGCGTGATCGAGCTGTTGCGCGCCTACGACATCGATTTGGATGGCAAGGAGGTGTGCGTGCTGGGCCGTGGCATCACCATCGGCCGTACCATTGGTCTGTTGTTGACTCGTAAGGCGGTCAACGCCACTGTCACGCTGTGCCATACGGGAACCAAGGATGTGCGTGAACACATGCGACGGGCCGATGTGATCGTCGCAGCCATGGGAGTGGCTGGTTTCGTCAAACCGGAAGACATCAAGGAAGGGTCGATTCTCGTCGACGTCGGAGTATCCCGCGTGTTCGACGAGGAATCCGGCCGATACAAGGTCAAGGGTGATGTCGATAAAGCCTGTTACGAGAAGGCTTTGGCATATACGCCGAATCCTGGAGGCGTAGGGCCGATGACGCGTGCCATGCTGTTGCAGAATGTCGTGGAGATGGCCGAACGTCAGTTGTGAGTTTCGCGATAGTGCTTTCGGGCGTGTCGTGACATGCGACACGCCCGATTTTTGTGCATGGCTTCTTGTAGACTTTCGCCTTGTGTGTATTTGCGCACACGTATAACTGAAGAACGATTTTATCCATCCACTATTTTGTAAGAAACCACATTAATGGCAGAGAACAATAACGAAGTCGCCAAGGTCGCCATCAACGACATCGGCACCGAAGAGGACTTCATCAAGGCAGTCGATTCCACCATCAAGAACTTCGATGATGGTGATCTGGTCGAAGGTACCGTCGTCAAGGTCGATCATGACGAGGTCCTGCTCGACATCGGCTACAAGACCGAGGGTGTCATCCCCTCCCGCGAGCTTTCCATCAAGAAGGACGTTGATCCTGACGAAGTCGTCGAGGTCGGCGACACCATTGAGGCCCTTGTCGTCACCAAGGAAGACAAGGAAGGCCGTCTGATTCTGTCCAAGAAGCGTGCACAGTACGAGCGCGCTTGGGGCGACATCGAGAAGATCAAGGAAGCCGATGGCGTTGTCGAAGGCACTGTCATCGAAGCTGTCAAGGGTGGCCTCATCGTCGACATCGGTCTGCGTGGCTTCCTGCCGGCATCTCTCGTCGAGATGCGTCGTGTCCGCGATCTGTCCCCGTACATCGGCCAGAAGATCAAGGCCAAGATCCTCGAGCTCGACAAGAACCGCAACAACGTGGTCCTCTCCCGTCGCCAGTACCTCGAGGAGACCCAGTCCGAAGTGCGCGAGACCTTCCTGTCCCAGCTTAAGAAGGGCCAGATCCGTGAAGGCGTCGTGTCCTCCATCGTCAACTTCGGCGCGTTCGTCGATCTGGGCGGTGTTGACGGCCTGATCCACGTTTCCGAGCTGTCTTGGAAGCACATCGATCACCCGTCTGAGGTCGTCAAGGTCGGAGACAAGGTCACCGTCGAGGTGCTTGACGTTGATCTCGATCGTGAGCGCATCTCCCTGTCCCTCAAGGCCACCCAGGAAGATCCGTGGCAGCGCTTCGCCCGCACCCACGTTCCTGGCCAGATCGTCAAGGGCAAGGTCACCAAGATCGTTCAGTTCGGTGTCTTCATCTCCGTCGAAGACGGCATCGAAGGCCTCGTGCATATCTCCGAGCTGGCCAACCGCCATGTGGAGAACCCGGAGACCGTCGTCAAGCCGGGCGAGGAAGTCTTCGTCAAGGTGATTGACGTCGATCTCGACCGTCGCCGCATCTCCCTGTCCCTCAAGCAGGCCAACGACTCCGTTGATCCGGCTTCCGAGGACTTCGATCCGGCTCTGTACGGCATGCCGGCAGAGTACGACGAGCAGGGCAACTACAAGTATCCGGAAGGCTTCGACCCGGCAACCAACGAGTGGATCGCTGGTTACGAGAAGCAGCGTGAGGAGTGGGAGTCCCAGTACGCCACCGCTCACGATCTGTGGGAGCAGCACAAGGAATTCGTTGCCAAGGAACTCGAGAACGCCGAGGCTTCCGCAGCCGAAGACGGCCAGGCTCCGAAGGAAGAGAAGGTCGAAGAGGTGTCCAACTACTCCTCTGACAACACCTCCAACGGCACCCTCGCCGATTCCGACCAGCTCGCCGCTCTGCGCGACCAGCTGCTCGGCAAGTGAGTTTCGACGAATCAAAATAAACTGATTCGCGTAAACCGCTGATAAATGGCCCCGCACCTGATGGTGTGGGGCCATTTGCGTATGTTGCGAGTCCTCAAACATTACAATGGCGGTTGTGATGATTCGAATTGGGTTGACCGGAGGCATCGCCGCCGGCAAAAGCACCGTCGCTACGCATCTGCGTGAACTGGACGCGACGCTTGTCGATTATGATGTGCTCGCCCGAAAAGTCGTGGAACCCGGAAGCGTGGGCCTGCAACGAATCGTGGAACATTTCGGGCCGGATGCGATGAACGCGCAAGGTGGTCTTAATCGGCGATGGATGTCCGAACACGTCTTCTCCGATCCGAATGCCGAATCCGAACGTAGAATCCTTGACGATATCGAACATCCGTTGATCTACGATCTTGCATTGTCGGAGGAACGGCAGGCGGTCGAAAAGAATCCGGATGCCGTGGTCGTACATGATATTCCGCTTTTGGCGGAAGTAATCGATGACATACCCATGCGTTTCGACCATATCGTAACAGTCGAAGCACCGGAACAGACGCGTGTGGAACGTATGATGCGCACCCGTGGCATGAGTGAGGCACAGGCGAAGGCGCGTATCGCGCATCAGCCCACGCGTGCGGCACGAGAATCCATAGCCGATGCGGTGATTGACTCATCCCAGGATGTAGAACACATGTTCGACTGTGTTGATAGGCTGATGGAACAGTGGCGTAAGGAAGCGAGACGGAACCATGGGATTCAACATTGAACGAGTGAACAAGCCGTTTGTGGTCAAATCTCCATATAAGCCTTCAGGCGACCAGCCGAAGGCCATCGAGGAGCTGGCCACGCGCATCGAGAATGGCGAGAACGACGTGGTGCTCATGGGCGCCACCGGCACCGGCAAAACCGCCACTACAGCGTGGCTGATCGAACGTCTGCAGCGACCGACGCTTATCATCGAGCCGAACAAGACGCTCGCCGCGCAGTTGTGCGCCGAATTCCGCGAACTCATGCCGGACAATGCGGTGAGCTACTTCGTTTCCTACTACGACTACTACCAGCCGGAAGCGTACATTCCCCAGACCGACACCTACATCGAGAAGGATTCCAACATCAACGACGATGTGGAGCGATTGCGCCACGCCGCCACCGCGAACCTTCTGACCCGTCGCGATTGCGTGGTCGTGGCCACCGTCTCCTGCATCTACGGTTTGGGAACGCCGGAAGAATACGCTGGCCGTATGCTGTTCCTCCAGGAAGGCCAGCAGATCGACCGTGACGATTTACTGCGCAAATTCGTGGACATGCAATACAAGCGCAACGACATCGCCTTCACGCGAGGCACATTCCGCGTGCGCGGCGACACCGTTGAGATCATCCCCGTATACGAGGAACTGGCCATCCGCATCGAATTCTTCGGCGACGAAATCGACCGCATCTCCACGCTGCATCCGCTGACCGGCGACGTGATCGCGCACGAATCGCAGGTGCACATCTTCCCGGCCTCGCATTACGTTGCCGGACCGGAACGTATGGAACGGGCGCTCAAAACCATCCAACAGGAACTTGACGAGCGTACCGCCGAATTGCATAAGCAAGGCAAGGAACTTGAAGCGCAGCGTCTCACCATGCGCACCACATACGATCTGGAAATGCTCTCGCAGGTCGGCACATGCTCCGGCGTGGAGAACTATTCGCGGCATTTCGACGGACGCGCGCCGGGCACGCCTCCGCACACGCTGCTTGACTTTTTCCCCGATGATTTCCTGCTCGTCATCGACGAATCACATGTCACCGTGCCGCAGATCGGTGCCATGTACGAAGGCGACGCGAGCCGCAAACGCACGCTGGTCGAACACGGTTTCCGCCTGCCGTCGGCAATGGACAATCGACCGCTCAAATGGCCGGAGTTCCAGGAACGCGTCGGTCAGACGGTGTACCTGTCGGCAACGCCCGGCGATTACGAACTCGGTTTGAGCGACGGCGTGGTCGAACAGATCATACGTCCGACCGGACTAGTCGATCCGCAGATCGACGTGCGGCCGGTGGAAGGGCAGATCGATGACCTGCTCGCCGAAATCAAAGACCGCGTGGCAAGGAACGAACGTGCGCTGGTCACCACGCTCACTAAGAAAATGGCCGAGGATCTGACCGACTATCTGCTGGAACGCGGCATCAAAGTCGAATATCTGCATTCCGATGTGGACACCTTGCGTCGTGTCGAACTGCTGCGTGAACTGCGTGAAGGCAAGATCGACGTCATCGTCGGCATCAACCTGCTACGAGAGGGCCTCGATCTGCCGGAAGTGTCATTGGTCGCAATCCTCGACGCGGATAAGGAAGGCTTCCTGCGTTCCTACCGTTCGCTCATCCAGACCATCGGCCGTGCGGCGCGAAACGTGTCCGGCACCGTCGTCATGTATGCGGATGACATCACCGAAGCCATGCGCAAGGCCATCGACGAGACCAACCGCCGCCGTGACATCCAGATCGCCTACAATAAGGAACATGGCATCGATCCGAAGCCGCTCATCAAGAAGATCTCCGATGTCAACGACATGCTTGCCAAAGAGGACGTCGACACCCAGACATTGCTCGGTACCGGATACCGAAACGCGGACAAAGCCGGCAATTCGCATCTTGGCATGCCTGCCACCAGCAAGGAGGAGTCCGACAGACGGCATGAGGAGATTCTGAAGGCCGGACTGCCCGCGCAGGATCTAGCTGATCTCATTCGACAACTGTCCGAGCAGATGCATACCGCCGCCGAACAACTGCAATTCGAGCTTGCAGCTCGTCTGCGTGACGAGATCCGTGACCTGAAAAAGGAACTTCGGCAGATGACGGAGGCGAGCAAATAGTTCTCGACTGGTCATACGGCATCCGTACCATATTGGATTATGGCTGAAACACCACTTGTTTTTGAAATCGCCACGTTCGCGGTGCTTGCCGTCTTCTTCGTGGTCGACTTGTTCATCATCGGACGTAAGCCCCATGTGCCCTCCACCAAGGAATGTGTGCAGCATATCGCGTTCTTTGTGGTCATGGCGTTGATCTTCGGCGGACTTATGTGGTTCTTCGCGGGATCGAAACCGGCCATCGAATTTTATTCGGGCTGGCTTACGGAATATTCGCTGAGTATCGACAATCTATTCGTCTTCGTCATCATTATGTCGAATTTTGCGGTGCCAAAACAGCTGCAGAAATTCGTGCTGTCCATCGGCATCACCATCGCATTGGTGTTGCGCGGTGTGTTCATCCTCATCGGCGCGGCCATTATCTCCCGCTTCACCTGGGTGTTCTTCCTGTTCGGTGCGTTTCTTATCGTTACCGCCATCAAGTTGGTCACTGGGGGAGACGAAGATGAGGAATATCATGAGAATGGCTTGATTCGCGCATTGCGCAAGGTCATCAAGATCACCGATGAGTATGACGGAGAAAAGTTGCGTACCGTCAAAAACGGTGCCAAGTATTGGACTCCGATGCTGATCGTCTTTCTGACCATCGGCACCACCGATGTGATGTTTGCCTTTGATTCCATTCCTGCGATTTTCGGTTTGACGAAGGATCCGTTCATTGTGTTCACGTCCAATGTGTTCGCGTTGCTCGGTTTGCAGCAGCTGTACTTCCTGCTTGGCGAGCTGCTCGACAAGCTGGTGTATCTGCCGCTTGGACTTTCCGTGGTGCTGGGCTTCATTGGCGTCAAGCTCATTATGGAGGCATTGCATGGCAATTCGTTGCCGTTCATCAATGGCGGTCAACCGATCGCTTGGGTGCCTGAAGTGCCTACATGGCTGTCTTTGGCGGTGATCGTTGTGGCGATTGGTGGTGCCGCATTGGCCAGCGTGCTGAAGATGCGTGCCATCGGAGCAAAGGAAAAGTGACGATTTGAGAAACCGCATGGAAACATGTGGTTTCTTTTTAGCAAAAAAATGTGAGCGCTCACAACACGCCTTGTTTCAAGGTGGAAGTGAGTGCTTTTTGCTAGTAGACTGGTCGGTTGGAAACAGGGTCGTCAGATCCAAAATCAATATCAACAAGAATAGGCAGGCATTCATGCGTAAAGCCAAGATCGTAGATACCATCGGTCCCGCTACCGAGTCCCTGGAAGGCATCACCAGCCTTGTCGAAGCAGGTATGGACGTCGCTCGTCTGAACCGCTCCCACGGCACTCCGGAAGACCACCTCAAGGTCTACAACAACCTCCGTGCCGCCGCCAAGGCCACTGGCCGCAACGTCGCAGCCCTGGTTGACCTGCAGGGTCCGAAGATCCGCTGCGGTTGGTTCAAGAAGAACGCCGACGGCGAAGACAAGGTCCAGCTGACCGAAGGCCAGGAGTTCGTCATCACCACCGACGATATCGAGGGCGACGAGCATATCACCTCCACCACCTTCAAGGGTCTGCCGGGCGATTGCCATGCTGGCGACCCGATCCTCATTGATGACGGCAAGGTTCGTCTCGAGGTCACCAAGGTCGAAGGCAACAACGTGTACACCAAGGTTGTCGTGGCCGGACCGGTTTCCAGCCACAAGGGCATCAACCTGCCGGGTGTCGCGGTGTCCCTGCCGGCTCTGACCGAGAAGGACGAAGCCGATCTGCGTTGGGCTATCCGCACCGGCGCCGACATCATCGCCATGTCCTTCGTGCGTTTCGCCACCGACATCGACCGCGCCCACGAGATCATGGACGAGGAAGGCCGTCGCATCCCGATCATTGCCAAGATCGAGAAGCCGCAGGCTCTTGAGAACCTCGAAGAGATCGTCAAGGCGTTCGACGGCATCATGGTCGCACGTGGCGATATGGCCGTCGAGTGCCCGCTGGAAGAGGTCCCGCTGGCCACCAAGCGCTGCATCGAGCTGGCTCGTCAGTACGCCAAGCCGGTCATCGTGGCCACCGAAGTCCTCGGCTCCATGGTCAGCTCCCCGGTCCCGACCCGTGCAGAGGCCTCCGACTGCGCCAACGCCGTCCTCGACGGTGCCGACGCCACCATGACCTCCAACGAGACCGCCGTCGGCAAGTACCCGGCAGTCACCGTGAACACCATGAGCCGCATCTCCACCTTCGCCACCGAGCATGGTTTCGACCGTATCCCGGAGCTGAAGAACCTGGATATGTCCTCCACCGGTGCCGTCTCTTCCGCCGCCGTCGACCTGGCCGACAAGCTCAACGCCAAGGCCATCGTCGCCTACACCCAGACCGGTTCCACCGTGCACCGCGTGTCCCGTGAACGTCCGGCCACCCCGATCTACGGCATCACCAACAATGAGCACACCTTCCACTGGCTGGCCCTGTCTTGGGGCACCGAGTCCTTCCTGGTCGACGAGGATTACCATGACAAGTCCCGCAAGGACCTCATGGTTTTCACCGACAAGGTCCTCAAGGACGCCGGCAAGGTCTCCGATGGCGACAAGATCGTCGTGCTGAGCTCCGCCCAGGGCGAACACCAGCCGGGTCGCACCGATTCCATCTACGTCCACACCGTTGGTGCCTGCGACTGAGATTTGAATCGTCGCGTTAAACGCTGATTCCATAATCCTCCCATTGGTTCCCGATGGGAGGATTATTGTTTTTACGCGATGTCCCCGAATGATGACAACGCCGAGATTTGGCGCAAATCGCAATCATGTGGTATTCTTCCAGAGTTGCGTGCAAGCCCTCGTATCCCAATTGGTAGAGGAAGCAGCCTCAAAATCTGCGCAGTGTGGGTTCGAGTCCCACCGAGGGCACGTAAGAAATCAATATCAATCCAGGCCCGGGTTGGGGCATGTTAGGCCGGCTTTGGGTGTGACAGTGGAAAGAGACCGACATGGCTGCAGAGAAGACCACGGAACCGGACGAAGTACTCACTGATGAGGAGCTCCAAGCTGCTGCGGCTCCCGAGCCGGATTCTGCCAATAATAACGAGGCACACAAGCGCACCGTCGTCGTTGCCGAAGACGAATCCGTAAACCGCATGGATTTGGTCGCCATGCTTGAGGATAACGGCTATGAGGTCGTCGGAGAGGCCGCCAACGGTGAGGAAGCCGTTGAACTGACCCGTAAGTTCCGCCCGAGCGTGGTGTGCATGGATGTCAAGATGCCTCGCATGGATGGCATCGAGGCCGCTGGCATCATCTGTGATGAGAACATCGCTCCGGTCGTCATGCTGACGGCATTCTCCCAGTCTGATTTGGTCAAAAAGGCCACGGGCGCTGGCGCCATGGCGTATGTCACCAAGCCGTATGAGGAATCCAAGCTGCTGCCGGCTTTGGAAGTCGCCATGGGCCGTTTCGCCGAAATCAACGATTTGCTTGACAATGTCGAACGTAGCGAGTCCAAACTGCAGGAAACCGAGGAACAGCTGAAGAAGGCCGAAGAGCAGCTGAAGAAGGCCGAAGAAACGCTGGAGGAGCGCAAGCTCGTCGACCGCGCCAAGGGCCTGCTGATGGACAAGGCGGACTTCTCCGAACAGGGCGCTTTCCGTTGGATTCAGAAGACCTCCATGGACCAGCGCATTCCGAAGAAGCGTCTGGCCATGGCCATCATCGCCAAGTATGGCGAACAGAAGTCGGAAGCAGAGGATGAGCGCTAACACACCAACTGTGGAAGGCACTTCACGCGGAACGCTATTGGTCGTTGACGGCCATTCTTTGGCGTTCCGCGCTTTTTTTGCCTTACCCGTAGAGAATTTCAGTACATCATCAGGTCAGGCCACCAACGCGGTCTGGGGATTCGCCACCATGCTTTCGCAGGTGATCGATGCCGAACATCCAGACCATCTTGCCGTCGCATTCGATGTGAAGGGCGGCACGTTCCGCAACCAGATGCTGCCGCAGTACAAAGGAACTCGCGACGCGGCCCCCGAGGAACTGCTCAGCCAGCTGCCATTAATCCAGCAGATGCTGACGGCCTTGGGCGTCACATACATCGAAAAACCCGGTTACGAAGGTGACGATGTGATCGGCACGCTCGCCAGCATGGGCGACCAGGCAGGCTACCGCACATTGGTGCTGTCCGGCGACCGTGATGCTTTCCAGCTGATCAACGACGACATCACCGTGCTGTATCCCGGCCACCATTTCAAAGACCTCAAACATATGACCCCGGATGCCGTGCAGGAGAAATATCATGTCTCTCCCGCGCAATACCCGGATCTGGCCGCCTTGCGCGGAGAAACCGCTGACAACATCCCCGGCGTTCCCGGAGTCGGCGACGGATTCGCGGCCAAATGGATCAACCAGTACGGCGGACTTGAGCAGATCATCGAACACGCCGACGAGATCAGCGGCAAAAAAGGCGAAGCCCTGCGCGAAAACATCGAACAGGTCAAACTGAACCGTTCCGTGAACGCTTTGGTTCGTGACCTTGATCTTGGCGTGTCGGTATCCGACCTGACATTTGGACAAGTCGACGCTGGTCAACTCGACGTTCTATTCACCAAGCTCGAATTCGGTGTTCGGACCAAGAATCGCGTGCTCAAAACGTTCAATGCGGACAAACCATCCGGGGACGTGCACGAATCCAGCAAGCTCGGGCTGCCACATGTCGAAGACGTCAACGATCCGCATGTGGTGGAGACATGGGTCCAAAACCATTTCCCCGTGGTGCAGGAACATCTGCACGAACGCCATGAACGCTCCTCCAACGACATTCCGGAATTCGGCTTCGAAATCGATTCTTCGACCCGTTGCACGGACAAGGTGAAACAGTCCTGGACGCTTTACGCCGAAGGCACGAGCAAACCCGGAGAAGCTTCTCTTTCGGCATTGATGATCGCCGTGCACGGCGAAGCCATTCGCATCGACGTATTCAGTCCGGATATGGTGCAATGCCTGCAAAGGCTGTTCGACCGCTATCACCATTCCATGGTCGTGCACGGTTACAAAGAACATGCGCATCTGCTGGGCAGCATCGGCGTGGAACTTCCGGAACCATTGTTCGACACCAAGCTCGCCGGATATCTTGCCCACCCGGATTTCCACGCGGACACGCTGGAACAGGCTGCGGCCCATTTCCTTGATCTGCACATCGAAGCACAAGCCGAAGCCGCGACACAGGGGACCTTGGACTTCGACGAGCCTGAGGAAAACGATTCCAAGAACGATGAGCTGATACTCACCCGCACCGCAATCGTGGGGCTTTTGGCCGAATATTTGGCCGGTGTGCTGGATAAGCGCGAACAATTCGGTCTCCTCAAATCCATTGAGCTTCCGGTCTCTCAGGTCCTGCATGGCATGGAACAGGTCGGCGCCCAAGTGGATATGACACGTCTGGTGCAGATGCGCGACCAACTTGCCGCCGACGCTGCCCAGGCACAGGAAACGGCGTGGCAGTTCGCGGGGGAGCAGGTGAACCTGCAAAGCCCCAAACAGCTGCAGAAGATCCTGTTCGAAGACATGGGATTGAAACCGACGAAAAAAACCAAGTCCGGTTCATACACCACCAATGCCGCGGCATTGCAGACCTTGCGTGACCGCTCGTACGATAACGACCGCGCATGCCAGTTCCTTGACGCGTTGCTGATGCATCGTGAAAAGAACAAGCTCAAGCAGATCGTGCAGACGTTGATCGACGCCACAAACCGTCATGACGGTCGCATCCACACTACTTTCGAACAGACGGTGGCAGCCACCGGACGATTGAGCTCCGTCGATCCAAACCTGCAGAACATTCCGAACCGGGATCCCGCAGGTCGTGAGATTCGATCCGCGTTCGTGCCGGGAGAGGGCTTCGAATCGTTGCTGAGCTCCGACTACTCGCAGGTCGAACTGCGCATCATGGCCGACCTTTCCGGTGATGAGGCGTTGATAGAGGCCTTCCGCTCCGGCAAGGACTTCCATAAGTATGTGGCCAGCTTGGTCTACGGCATTCCCGTTGACGACATCACGTCCGATCAGCGTAGCCACGTCAAGGCGATGAGCTATGGACTTGCCTACGGTCTGAGCACGTATGGACTTGCCCAGCAGCTCAAGATCAAGCCCAAAGAAGCCGAATCGCTGAAAAACCAGTATTTCGCCACTTTTGGCAAAGTCCATGAATACCTTGAATCGCTTGTCTCGTCCGCACGCGAAAAAGGATATACCGAAACCATTTTCGGAAGGCGCAGGTATTTCCCCGGTCTCAAATCGCCGAACCGTGCCGTGAGGGACGCAGCCGAACGCGCCGCGTTGAACGCGCCTATCCAAGGCTCGGCGGCGGACATCATGAAAATCGCCATGATTCGTGCGTATGACGCACTGCAGGAAGCGAACCTTGGAAGTCGCCTCATACTGCAGATTCATGATGAACTTGTGGTGGAGATCGCGCCCGGTGAGGAGAAGCAGGCCACCGCGCTGGTGAAGGATGCCATGGAGCATGCCGTCACCATGGCCGTTCCGTTGGACGTATCGACGGGCATCGGTTCCGATTGGCAATTGGCGGCCCACTGATCCGTTCCCGTCGGATAATCGAAGGCTGATTAAAAAAAGAAAGAAGGAAGATTGTGGCAACGCTGAAGCAGGTCGTGGATGTGCTTGAAACGCTGTATCCGCTGCGATACGCGGAACAATGGGATGAGCCGGGACTCATCGTGGGAGACCTTCGCCACGACGTGCGCAACATCGCGTTCGCGGCGGACCCATCCATGGCGGTGATCGACCAGGCTATCGCCGGAGGCATCGACCTGCTGATCTGCCACCATCCGCTGTTCTTCCGTTCCGTGCATGCGGTCTCCGGACTAGGATTCCGTGGTGAGATCGTCCGGAAGCTCAACCTCGCCGGTTGCGCGCTGTGGGTTGGGCACACCAATGCCGATGCCTCCTACCGAGGAGTCAGCATGGCCGCCGCCGACGCGTTCGGCCTGATCGAACAGCGTCCGCTGGTACCCATCGAAGATCCGAAAGCCGAACATCCGGTCGGATTGGGCCGTGTCGGCCGGTTGCAGGAGCCGATCGCATTGCGTGATTTCGCCCGTCGTGTGGCCGACGCGCTGCCATACACCGAACTTGGCGTGCAGGTGTGCGGCGACCTTGACGCGACGATCGGCACGGTGGCGGTATTGCCGGGCTCGGGCGATTCCCTGTTCGATGAAGTGCGTGCCGCAGGCGTCGATGTGTATGTGACCAGCGATCTGCGCCATCATCCGGTGACCGATGCCATCGAGCAGGCGCGCTATGAGGCGTCCATGCGTGCCGCGGACATCGAACTCGGCCGAGGCGACGCCACTGTTCGTCCGATGTTCATCAACACGCCACACAGCGCCATCGAATCCATATGGTTCCAATACGCCATGGGCGATGTGCCTCGTGCCGTATCTGAGGCGACCGGAGACATCCCCACCGTCCGCTGGATTTCCATGAACACCGATCCCTGGAATCTGGTACTGCCGTCCTGCGGGCAGGAACGCTGAACGACGATGTCCGATACGACCAGCATGGATATGTCGCTGAACGAATCCAGCGATGGCGTGGACATGACCAGACCGGCCACAGTACTCAGCAGAGAGCACGTGTATCAAGGCGCGATTTTCGGCGTGGAGGACATGCGTATCGCGTTGCAGACACGAGACGGCGGACAAACCGTGATCCGCAGACAGGTGATGCGGCACGCGCCCTGTGTGGTCATGCTGGTGCATGACTGCGCGCAGGATTTGTACTTGGTCGAACGAGAATACCGTGTCGGCTGCGACGCCTTCGCCTACGGTCTGCCGGCAGGACTCATCGATGACGGGGAAGACGTCGATGCGGCCGCATTGCGTGAGCTGCGCGAAGAGACCGGCGTCGAGCCAATCGACGAAAACAGTTGCGATATCGACCATGTCGGGCAATTCTATTCATCCGAGGGCATGACCGACGAACTGGCCAACATCATGGTGGTGCACCTGCGCCACTGGCAGGCCGTCGAACGGCATTTCGACGCCGACGAGCATGTCGAATCTGCTTGGATCCCGTGGAAGCAGCTACGAGACACGCACATCACGGCCTCCAATTCGGAGATCGCCATTTTGCATGAGCAAATTCGCAGAATGCGGCAACAATAGCGGCCTGCAGGTTTCGAATTGTAAAAACAATCGCCGGAATAAACGAAATAACGAATTCAACTCGCAAAACGTGCGATACTTGAATTATGCAAATCAGACCTGGATCGATGTATCCACTCGGTGCGAGCTACGACGGCGCCGGCGTGAATTTCGCCCTCTTCTCTCAAGTGGCCCAGAAAGTCGAGCTTTGTCTTTTCGATGAGGAAGACCGTGAGACCCGAGTGGAAATGACGGAGCAGAACTCCTACGTATGGCATAACTATCTGCCGGGAATACAACCCGGGCAACGGTACGGCTATCGTGTGTACGGTCCGTATGATCCAGCAAAGGGCCTGCGGTGCAACCCGAACAAGTTGCTGCTCGACCCGTACGCCAAAGCCATCGAGGGAAACATCGACGGTGACGAAAGCCTCTATTCGTATTGGTTCAAAAGCCCTGAGGACGTCACCAGCATGAATACGCTGGATTCCGCGCCGCATACCATGAAATCGGCCGTGGTCAATCCGTATTTCGACTGGGGCAACGACCAACATCCGAACATCTCCTACCATGATTCGGTAATCTACGAAGCCCATGTGCGTGGCATGACCAATCTCAACCTGGACGTGCCGCCGGACATCCGTGGAACCTACGCGGGCCTCGCATATCCATCGGTCATCGAATATCTGAGGAAGCTCGGCGTCACCGCCATCGAACTTATGCCGATCCACCAGTTCGTCAACGACAGCTTCCTGCAGGAAAAAGGCCTGAGCAACTACTGGGGCTACAACACCATCGGCTTCTTCGCGCCTCATAACGCGTACTCAAGCTCCGGACAACGCGGCGAGCAGGTCAACGAATTCAAATCCATGGTCAAGGCCTACCATCGCGCCGGCATGGAAGTGATCCTCGACGTGGTGTACAACCACACCGCCGAAGGCAACAACCTCGGCCCGACCCTAAGCTTCAAAGGCATCGACAACGGTGCCTACTACCGTCTGGTCGACAACGACCGACGCCACTACTTCGACACGACCGGCACCGGCAACTCCCTGCTGATGCGCTCGCCGCACGCGCTGCAGCTCATCACGGACAGCCTGCGCTACTGGGTCACCGAAATGCATGTCGATGGTTTCCGATTCGATCTTGCGGCCACGCTGGCCCGCCAATTCCAGGAAGTCGACAAGCTGTCCGCCTTCTTCGACATCGTCGAACAGGATCCGGTCATCTCCCGTGTCAAGCTCATCGCCGAACCTTGGGATTTGGGTTCCGGCGGCTATCAGGTGGGCGGCTTCCCGTCCAGCTGGTCCGAATGGAACGGCCGCTACCGTGATTGCGTGCGTGACTTCTGGCGTTCGCAACCATCGACGCTACCGGAATTCGCCAGCCGTCTGATGGGCAGCTCCGACCTGTATCAGATGAACGGCCGCCGTCCGGTGGCTTCCGTGAACTTCATCACCGCACATGATGGCTTCACCATGAACGATTTGGTGAGCTACAACGAGAAGCATAACGACGCCAACGGCGAAGGCAATAGGGATGGCGAAAGCAACAACCGTTCCTGGAACTGCGGTGTCGAAGGCCCGACCACCATCAAGGACGTCAACGACCTGCGGCAACAGCAGATGCGCAACATGTTCGCGACGCTGCTGTGCAGTCAGGGCATTCCGATGATCTGCGGCGGCGATGAGGTGGCACGCACGCAACAGGGCAACAACAATGCCTATTGCCAGGACAACGCCATTTCATGGACCAATTGGGATCTTGACGATAGTCAGAAGGATCTGCTTGAGTTTGTTTCGAAGCTGATTCATCTGCGACTCGAGCACCCGGTGCTCCACCGTCGTCGTTTCTTCACCGGCCGCGAGCCAGGAGACCCGGACGATAAGATTCCGCAGGTCGAATGGATGGACCACACCGGTTCCATCATGGACATGGAAGATTGGTCCAACACCCACGCGTTCTCGGTGATGATCTATCTGAACGGTTCCGATATTCCGGAAGCCGACTGGTATGGCAACCAGATGGTGGACAATAACTTCATCCTGATTTTCAACGCGCATTACGAGCCGATTATGTTCACCTTGCCGGACGAGCGGTATGGCAAGAAATGGCGTCTGGTCGTCGACACGCATAATCCGAAGGGTCCGGAACTCAACTATGAGGCCGGCTTCGCGATCACGGCGCAGTCGAGAAGCTTCCTGTTGCTGATGAGCGATAGAAAGCCCACCACAAAGAACTACGATTTCTGATAGCCATGAGAACAGGCGAGGTGCCATCCGTACGGGTGACACCTCGCCGTATTGTTTGTGGACTGTGCTCGTGAACCGTTACGAGAATTAGACTTCCGACGAGAGTCGGGAAACGGTTCCAGGAACGGTTTCGCTGACCTCCGCAAGATCCTCGACGGATTCTGGCCGCTTGGTTTGCGCCAGAATAAGCTGCGTCTGCACACGATCGGATTCGATGGCCGCAATCTGCCGTGAAAAGATTATGAACCAGCCCAGAAACATCATGCCGGCAAGAGCCTCGACGTTCGTCAACGTGTTACGCCCCGCCAACCACTGGAACCCGGCAAGAGCCCCGATCACGATAGCTAGGTCTGAAATCACATATACTACTTTTGAAAGCTGCGGGGCCAGCCAAGGCAGCGCGATCATCAGCACGCTCATCAGGCAGGGAAGACCGCGGGCGAATACGTTGTGCAGAATCGGATGCGGCGTGTAACGGAACATGCCGATGCCGATGAAGGCGATGCCTGCGAGCGTCAGCATGGTCGATAGCAGAAGAATCCGCGCCTTGAAGTGTTTGGGAGCTTCTTTTTCATCGTTTGCAGACAGATACTGCATCTGCAGACGGTGCGTGGTGATGAGCTCCGAAATCGCGAAATAGCTGATGATGACGATGCAGACGCCGGCCAACATCAATGTCGAATTGAACATACGAGCAGCAAAAGTGGTTCGATCGCCCAATTGGGAGAAATTGTTGTTGTACCAGTATGGATCATCGGATGTCAATCCTGCGATGCTGACACCGGAAACCACGAAGAACGGCAGCAAGGATGCGATGGTCTTGGCATTCATGAGTTCCGCCTGTACGAACGTGACATAGCCTACGACCCCCGAGATCGCGGCGCAGAGTGCAGTCAGATAGCCTTTTAACGTGCGCAACCCCATCATGTTGCTGGCAATGGAAAGCAGCATGAACGCCGTGACGAAAATGGTCGACGCGTAGACCACGGACAAAGCGAGTATCTCGAAGATACGGCGAATAGGAATGGTCCAGCCATGTTTCAACGTCATCGACCTGGAGTTGCGCGCATACCCCAAGGTGAACGAGATGACTCCACATCCCGCGGTGATTCCGGCACACACGGTGAACAGGCGTTGGGTGACACGCCAGATGGCGGGAGCGAATTGCAGATATAGGCCCATGGCGATCCATGCAAGAGTGGCGCATGCCATGAAGGAAATGATGCCTGAAGCCTCGGCTTGCTGATGACGTCCCATGCGCGTTCCCTCCAGTATTTGCCATTCTAGCCTGTCGTTGTCCTACCATACGCTACAATAGAAACTCGTGTTCACCTGCCACGTGCGGGAGTGCATGAACGGGCTGTAGCGCAGTTTGGTAGCGCGTCTGCTTTGGGAGCAGAATGTCGCAGGTTCAAATCCTGTCAGCCCGACCGAAGCCCTTGGAAACATTAGGTTTTCAAGGGCTTATTTTTTCCGTCGAAAACAATCCGCATACAAATGCATACAAACGCCGCGGTACCTCCATGCCCGATTCACACGAGTTCGCGCTCGCGGAGGGCTCCGATCGCGTCGGCCACGTCGTCCACAGGTTCCCGCCCCTCGCGGCGCGAAACAGCCAGTCGTCATCGTCCATGCCATCCATCTGCTTTTCGAGGTGGTGATGTTTTCTTGGACTTCCCGACCGGGAGGAGAACCCTCTTATGGCGAAGCACAGCAAGGAGCAGCGTAACAGAGCAGTGGACCTGTACATCAAATACGAGCGCTGCGCAGCCGCGGAGAGTGATCAAGCAGGAGTTCCTCCGCAAGCGCGGCTTCGCGGGCGTCTCGATGGACAGGTTCATCGGCATGCTCGACGGCTACATGGTCTGGTACCGGGACAGGAGGATCAAGACGGAGTTCGGCATGAGCATCATGGCTCGTCGAGGCGCGCTCGGTCTTGCGGCATGATCGGTGGTGATGGAATCCAATGACGAGTCCAACAAAACGTCACCAGCCCCAATCATTAATTTCTTATTGAACATAAACAGCAAACACCCTGCGCCATCTGCGACAGACCGATAGACGACGCAATCGCATGGCCCAATCCAATGAGCACCGAAGTAGACGAAATTATTCCAGTGAGTCGCGGCGGAAGCGCGACTGATCTACGCAACCTTGAGAAAGTGCATCGCTGTTGCAACCAACTCAAAAGCGACAAGAGCCTTGCATGGGCAAGGCGGAAAGTTACAGGCGCTCCGGCCCTCAAATCCACCATCGTGCCGTTCAAGACTTCGGGCTGGTGAACAGGCTGGGGACGATATCCTCCCTGCCCGGCGTTCGGCTACCCCGGAGTATTGGTCAAATCCCTCCCCACGATTTTTCCCAAATCAGCTATAGGCGAGCTGAAATGCAGAGACCATAATTTCGCCTGTCTGAGCTGCATGGATCTTTTTCCTTGAGATCAGCTCTGGTAAATCTATCACTCTTTCTAAAACTGCTGAAAGGTCTCTTCCATCCATCAGCAGAACTTTCGGACGTTGTCTGCGGTTATTGTTGATTGCCCTTTCCGTAAAACCATTCATTGAAATGAGCAAACCTAGGGTGTTGTCCAGCTTATTATCGACTTTGTCTGAAAAAGTGGCTAAGTCAGGAGTGTCGATTTGTTTAGATTGCCATTTGGCTTCAAGAAGGTAGTCCACACTGTCCAATGTGAATGCGCCATCAATTTGCTCCCCGTTGATTTTATATGAGCCACGAGCGTCAATATCGAACGCTTGGAATAGTCGTGTCAGGAATTTTTCAAAGGCATAGCCTCGCGTCTGAGCTTCCATTTGAGTGATTTTTGCAAATTCGCTCTTGAGCGCTGCCACCGCAGCGGCCATATCGGCTTCTGCTTGTTGTCGTTTCTGTGCGGCAGCTTTTCTTGACTCCGCCGCCTGCTTTGCATCGTCGTTTTCGATAATTGGCTTCATTCTGGCGGCAAAATCGTTTATTCGTTCAACGGCATCGTCATAAAGGCTTTTCCCCCTGTCCGGAACGTTCAAAAGCCATTTGGGGTCCCCGATTTTCGCAACAGCCACTGCAACTCTAAGCAATTCTTCCGAATACAATTGCGGATTCATCGACATGCCATCGATAAGCTGCGCAATTATTGTTCTCTTGTACTGGTTCCAATCCAGCTGCCCCATGATTCCCTGATTGACGCCACAGTCAAGAAGAAATCGACGCAGTTGTTTCTTATACCAGAACATTGACCATAGCGTTTCCTTGAGAGCCATAATCGTTCCCGGTTCCAGCGTTCGTAATGCCATATATCGAGTATACAGCTCGATGATTGATTCGGAGAGAAGGCATGACTGAGACGAAAGGTTACCTTGGATTATTGCATCGGACTCTAAGAAGGCTTGAGACTGCAGTGTTCAACGAGGATACGCCACCGCGTGATCTGGCGTCGTTGACTCGGCGGCTGCTTGAGCTAAGTCGGGAGATTGAGCGTCTTGAATCCGAGAACGGCGGGGCCAATGCGCCGACCGCGACGGAGGTAGAGGATGAACCGTTCGATCCGAGCGAGATCTAGCGTCAAGCCCGACCGGCGCAAGCTGTCCGATGTGGCGCGGCATGTGGTGCTGCCCAAGGATATTGTGACGACCGGCTGGCCGAAGGTGGAAGCCCAGGCACGACTGTGCGGCATCGAATACGACGACTGGCAGCGTCAATTGGGCCGCTGCATCCTCGGCAAGACCTCCGATGGAGTGTATGCCGCCGGTATCGGCGGCGTGGCCGTCAGCATTTGTCGTCAGGTCGGCAAGACGTTCCTGATCGGCACGATGCTTGTGATGCTGTGCATCCTGAGCGACTACCCCTTGAAGGTGCTGTGGACCGCGCATAGGACGCGCACGAGCGATGAAACCTTCAAGTTCATGTGCGCTCTGATGTGCCGTAAGGCGATAAGCCGGTTCGTTGACGGTGGGCCGAGAAGGGCGAACGGTCAGCAGGGAATCGTGTTCGTCAACGGATCCCGCGTCATGTTCGGCGCTCGTGAGAACGGCTTCGGCCGTGGCTTCGACAGTGTGGACATCGAGGTGTTCGACGAGGCGCAGATTCTGACCGAACGTGCGTTGGACGACATGATTCCGGCGACGAACGCGGCGCGTAACCCGCTGATCGTCTACATGGGAACGCCGCCGAAGCCCTCGGATCCGTCTGAGGTGTTTTCCATTCGCCGCGACGAGGCGTTGAAAGGCGACAGCACCGACATGTTGTATGTGGAGTTCAGCGCCGACAAGGACGCCGACTCCGATGACCGCAGGCAGTGGGCCGTGGCGAACCCGTCGTATCCGCATCGTACCGGCGAAGCGGCAATCCTGCGCATGAAGAAGAATCTGGGCGATGATTCGTTCCGGCGCGAAGGCCTTGGCATATGGGACGAAACCACAGTCTCCAGCGCCATCAACCCGCAACTGTGGACGAACGGCACCGTGGAAGCGCGCGCCGATGGAGGCGTCACCTCGTTCGGCATCGACATGTCACCGGATCGCAGCGCACTGGCCATCGGCGCGTGCATGAAGTATTCGGACGGCACCGCGCACATCGAACTGGCGGAATACCGGGATACGAAACGGCATGGCACCGCATGGGCCGCCGATTGGATCGCGCAGCGCTGGTCGAAGACCGCCGCCGTGGTCATCGACGCGCAGAGCCCGGCGATGGTGCTGCTGCCAGAACTGAAGTCGCGCGGCGTGAAGGTCATGGTGAATACCACCAACGGCATGGGCCGGGCATGCGGCCGCGTGTTGGACATGCTGACAGCCGGCACGTTGAAGCATCTGCCTGATGAAGCCCAACCCCAATTGACCACGGCGGTGGCGAACGCGACCACGAGGCCGATCGGCAAAAGCGGCGCTTTCGGCTGGAACAAGGCCGGATCCGACATCGACATCTCGCCGTTGGTCGCCTGCACGATGGCATTGCAGGGAGCGTGGACCACACGCCGCAACCCGAACAGGCGGCAGCACGTCATGCACTAGAAGAGAAAGACGAACACTATGACGGACGAGGGCATCTGGAGCGCGGCGGTCAAACGTCCGTTGGACGTGAACAGCCTGGGTGTGGCCGGCATCGACGGCGTGGACGAAGAGGATATGCCGACGATCCGCGCATTGTGCAAGGTGTGGCGGGACCGCTACCCCTACAATCTGATCCGCAGCAGCTACTACTTCGCCCGATACCAGTTCAAGGACTTCGACATCAGCATTCCCGACCGGATCTGCCCGAACGTGAGTGCGTGCGTCGGATGGCCTGCAAAGGCGGTCAGGGCGCTCGCCGACCTGAGCGTGTTCGACGGATGGGATCTCGGCGGCGTCGACCCGTATGGCGTCCGCGGTCTGGCTGACGAAACCTCATTGGAATTGGCTATACCGCAGACCATCGTTTCCGCGTACATGCACGGATGTGCATTTCTGACTATCACAAAGGACGCGGAAGGCGTCATCGTCACGCCGAGCGGAATTCAGTGCCGCCATCTGGGCGGCCGGCACAACCGGCTCGCCGCCGTATTGACCATCAACGACGTGACCAGCAAGGGCCGTATCACCGCGTTCAACGTGTTCTTTCCCAACACGCTGTTGCCAATCCAACTTGGAGGCATTGTCCACCGCGATGATCCGCGGCGACTGCGGCGACGGAGAAAACCGCAAGGAGCGATTGGGGGCGAACTACGAATTGGTCATGCGCATCATCACCCAGCGGTTCAACGAATCCGCGGCATACGCGCCTGTTGCTTCCGACCGAAGCGTGAGCGTGACCGTGCGCAACGACGACACCATGTCCGGCATCACCAAGCGAACCGGCCTGTGACCACTGTCCGTATGGAGCGCACCATCCGGCAACATCAACCTGATCTATCCGGGCAACATCGTCACCTACCGGGGCGCACCAACCGCTGTCAGCGGATCCGCAGCCACGGGTGGCCGCGTGCATATCGTCAAACGTAGCGAAACGCTCAGCGGCATCTTCGGAGCCGACGGCTGGTAGCGCGTCTCCCAATTGAACAACCTCGCCAACCCCAACCTTGTTTACCCCGGCCAGCGGCTCCGCTACTGACCACACCACCGTGGCCTTCGGCACCATGCCGTAGGCCATTTTCATCATGTAAGGAGAACCATATGGATATTTCCACCGCAACCACGTTCGCATCCGGACTCGTGGGTCTGATCGTGCCTGCATTCGTGCAGGCGTTCAAAAAGTACATTCCCAGCGGATACGTCGGACTCGTCTCCCTCGCGGCATCCATCCTGTTCGGCACCATTGCCATTGCCGCTACCGGGGGATTCGATGGCACCTGCACGTGGGGAGTCGTCCTTGCAGGAGTCGTGGGCGTCTCGCAGACCGTGTACACGCTCGTCAAAGCTTTTGATGGCAAGCTAAGCAAACCCCTGGGACTTTTTAGATGAAAGGGTTGCCGGGCGGCATGCGCGCCATCCGGCAACCCTTTCATCTCATATGCCAGATTCCACCGTCTGATCTATATACTTCTTCCAAGCGGGAGCTTCCATGAGATCTCTCTGGGCTTCGCACACTTCAATCAGCTCTTTGATTTTCTCGTGTTTGGCGCTTTCGTTGCTCTGGAACAGTGCGATAAAGCATTTCTGGAATTGCGCAAGCGTCAAAGGCAGTATGTCTAGTCGTTGCTTGACATCGCCTTTTGCATACCATACGCCGTGGCGGAAAGTTTCAGCAGTGTTGGTGTCGATCTTGACTGCGATGAACAGTCCGTACACTGGAATGTCGTTTTTCCCATACTTCAGCACTGCATCGGATACGTGTCGTCTTACAGGTTCGCCTTCCATGGATTCCTGGCGGGAGCCTGTGGACATAGTCACTTCAGTCAGAATGGTGAATTTATCGTATTCGCAGTACAGGTCTCCTTGTCCGCCGCCCGCCGCCGACACGGGAAGGAAGTCCGAGTCCAATCGGAAACCTCGCATATCGCTGGGATGGTTGACGAGGTTTCCGAAGGCGAGCGCGGCACGCCATAATACCCATTCGAGATATGCCGGAGTTTCATCTTTCGGTACTTCGATGCCGTTGTCCTCATCGGCGTCATCGATCTTCTTGCCGCCGCCTTTGATCAACAGTGTCATGTAGTCGGAGATCTCCTGCCACTGTTCTGGCTGTTTGGCGGCGTAGTTGATTTCGTCGGTTTTCTGCCAGAGTTCTTCGAGATGGAGGCGCGCTGCATTGATCTCAGGTACCGTCGATACCGGGCGATCTCCGAGATCGTAATACACATGGTTCTTCTTCAGCTGTGCTTCCATATCGAGAAGCAAAGCCTTGGCGGTCTCAAGATCATCCATAGGCAAGGACGCGCCATGGCAGAGCTCCCTGTATACGTTCATAATTGGGCGACGGCTCAATGCTGTTGAGGCCAGCTTTTCCGCTAGGAAGTGCTTGGCCGGAACGATGACAAGGCCTCGCCCTTTCCTTTGGACGATTCCACTGATACGAAGGTAGCGCATGTTCATATCGCTGTAATCAGTGAAATTATCACTCTTCTTGTTGTAATCCTGGCCGCGCTTCTTGATTTCGTCGGCGTCGAACCTACGCTTGGCTGTTGCTTTCTTGCGACGCTCTCGCAGATCGATGATATGGTTTACGACATCGTTGATGTCATAGCTGGGATCGGTGGTATGACCCCATAGCGAGAATTCGATTCGGCTGATTTCACTGGTGCCTGTACGCTTTTCAAGTTCCAGCATCACCGCCAATATCCACCTTAGCGGGGAAAAGAAGCCGAGATCTCCTGGAACTTTGGTCTGCTCAAGACTCAGCGAACGTAAGAAGCATTCCTGCTGTGCAGGATAGGTGTCGGCTTTGAGGAAGGTCTCGCCGAATGGTGTCACCTGGTCTTGAGGGCCGAGATCTTCCTGTTTGCCGTCCTTCTTTTTGACTTGCGGGTAAATGAACCCAAAACGGGCGAACATTAACCGCCATTTTCTTGCATAGCTGCTGGTGTCTTCTGCTTCGCCGGTCGAATTAACCAAGCCGGCATGATTGAGCAGTGTTTGGAATCGTTCTTCGTTGCTTCCTCGCAGGTTCCCATTGAACGGGGACTCGGCGAACAGCTTCAGGCCCTCCCAGATGCGCATCGGATTGCGTAATCCAGTGTTGCCCAGTTGCCAGATCGTTATCGGTTTGCCCATGACTTCAGTTTACAGTCAACTCAGCGTCATGGGCATTAGCCTTATGATTACCAGCCAAGGAAGAAGTACTCTTCGACCTTGTTTCTGTTTGCCGCACCTTTATGTTGGGTGCCAATGGAGTATCGGTAGTCAACGGGAACGACTTCGACATTCTTCTTATGCCGACCAAGGATCCTCAGCATCTCTTCTTTTGTCGGCTGACTGTTGGAAGAATAGGAGATGATAAGAATACTATCCTTGAATCGCTCGATTAATTTGTCGAATGCGTCCGCAGCCCCTGTCCGGGAAGAGAACGGGGTCGGGTAGGACTTGAATTTCTTGGTCTTGGTATGTTCCTGCATCGTGACGCCTTGCCAGTCGCATGCAAGTCCCTCGACGAAATGGTAGCGCCGTACATATTCGTTATCCGACAATGGCGAGTAGTACGGAGGATCCATGTATACAAGGTCAGGATGGTTTGCCTCAAGCAGCAAAGCATCGCCGCGAATGGACTTATTCGGCTGATGGTTATCGAAGACGGCGTTGTTCACCGCTTCAACGGCTTCGAGGAACTGCTCGGCAAGTGTCTTCTTCAAATCCTTGCGTCCATCGTCGTACCGGTGTCCGGTGTAAGTGAAGATACCACGCGGGCGTTTTTTCGTGCAGGCACGAATCAATGCGGTCATAGCTATGGCCCGTTGATAGGGATCTTCGATGTCTTTGATACGCGTGCGAAGAACGTCGATCAGATGATTTTCTTCGTCCGTGTAATACAGTCCCCTGAAGGTATTCGACACGAAATCGTCGGTCGGGCAGTCCTTTAGCAAGGCCTTTGCCTCTTGCAAAGGCAGAGTCGTGTTCTGGTTTTCCACCATCGCCTTGGTGAAGGTGGCGCTCATGGCCATGTAGTCGTTGCTTATGACTTGTTTGCCTTGCGCTTTGAACATGTAGCTGACGATGCCCGATCCGGAGAACAGATCCACGACCGAGTTGAAGTTGAATCTGGATGCAACTTTCCACAGTTCAGTGAGCAGTTTCTGCTTGGAACCCATGAAACGGGTTGGCGGATATAGCTCAACCTGCCTGGATAGGTTTTTCTTTTCCGGCAGAGCCGCCGCCAGGGTCTTGGGCTCTGGTTCGGCAATGACTAGTGTGTCTTCTCCCGTGCGGCTGCTTGCCCTGCATGCTACGGAACGTTTCGTAGGAATGACCTGAATCTCGTATTGCCCATACAGATCATGGACCAGCGGATGATTCGAGTTGGTCAGCAGAAGATGGCATCCCAGCGAATGCAGACGGGAGAATTCAACTGCAAGCCGTGAATGGTCTGAGATCTCGAACTGTTCCTTCGTATAGCGCTTGAAATCCGAGTATTCGGAAACCGGAATGTACGGCGGGTCAAGAAACACGAAGTCACCTGGTTCGGCGTATTCGGCAAGCACGGCGGCATAGTCGCCGCAGACAATTGCGGCATTCTGGAGCGCTTTGGAAGCTTCACGCAGAGCCTGAGCGTCGCAGATTTTCGGGTTCTTGTATTTTCCGAATGGAGTATTGAACTGTCCCTTGCGATTGACTCGATACAGGCCGTTGAAACAGGTCTTGTTCAGGTAGATCGTTCGCGCCGCAGCTTCTACCGGCGACAGTTTTGTCCAATCCAGAGAGCGAACCTTGAGAAACTGCTCTCGCTCGTTCTTGCATCCAGCGAGAATGGTGATCACTTCTTCGACATGATCCCTTACTTGCATATATAGGTTCACAAGTTCGGGGTTGCTGTCCGCGATCACGGCGTTCTTAGGGCGAAGCGCGAAAAACAGCGCACCGCCGCCGAAGAATGGTTCAATATATTTGCCATAATGCGCCGGAACTTTCGGAAGAAGCACGTCAAGCATCTGGGATTTGCCGCCAGCCCACTTCAGGATAGGCTTCACTCGGCCATTGGGCACCCTAGCTGATGCTTGAGCGTCATTTGTTTTCGCACGTGGACGACCAGCCTTCTTAGGAGAAAGCATGCGCTCCAGCACGTCAGAAAGAAACGGATTGCCGTTATCGGAACGCAACGTACCGCGCCGAACCAAAGTGGCAACTGTAGCATTCTTCACACCTAGTATTTTTGCGGCCTCCGACTTGGTGATGGTTCTATCCTCGATCGGCATGTTTTGAGCCGCATAATTCCCAAGCGGGGTGCGCCACCAAGAGGGGTCCTTCTCACTCTTTTTGATCAAGAGAGTGTAGACCTGCTGCCATTCCGGTTCCTTGCGCAGTTCAGGAAGGGAGGTGTTGTTTGATTTGATCTGAAGGATAAGGTCTCCTGCATCCACGCCGAACATCGGCAAGTTATCAAAGAGACCTTTGGATTCTTGAAGGAACTGGAGCGTGGCTTCCTCAACCAGTGTGTTCATCATCGTTCCTCACCATCCTATGGATCTCTTATTGCTTAATGTCTAAAACAAGTTTGACATTTTCATTGGACAGATCCATGTATTGCTTGATGTCTGAGGCGTGTCGTTTACTCGCGCAAACGAGCGTACATGGGATACTTGGGTAAAGCTGTAACTTAGCGACTGTAAGCTTACCCGAAGTTGGAGAGCACAAGATGGCAAAGAAAGTACGCTTCTACGCAGGTGTTGAGATCGACAAAGATGGAACCAGACACACTTGGAGTGCTGATGCTTGGCAACGGTTCATGAATTCTTGCAAAAAAGAATCACAAGCCTTTGAAATTCGAGGTCGTAAGATAGCTGGGCAATGTGAATCATGCTATTCTCCAGCAGTTTTCTACATGCACTTGACAAAGAACCGAGAGCTATCTGATTGGCCTGAAGCTGGTGACGCTTCAGGATCTGTTTCTAATCTTGCCACGCGCAGAGATCAAACCGGCATCATTTCAATTTTAGAATATACGTATTTGTTGCCAGTTTCTGGCACACCGTATATAGCATTATTGCGTTCATCGTCGGGATCCATGCCATCAGCTATTGCAGATTGGGTGTCCCTAAAATCGGATATGCCCGCAACCGGAAAGTCCTTTGAGCTCCAGCCCGTTCTCCGAAATGATGCCCGACAGAAGTTGAATGAATCACTTGGGGTAAAGAGCCTTGAGGTCAGATTTGAGGGAAAGCCGGATCCAAACTCAACTAGTTCGATTGAACGTGCTGCTGCAGAAGCGGCATCAACGATTGATGAAAGCGACTACGCCAACGTAAAAATTGATATGAGCATCAGCATGGGGCGCGCGACAGTAGTAAGCAATTCGACCGAAGCTATGCGAAAACAAGCTTTGTCTATATTAACGAACAATAATATTGCCAAACACCCCATTAAAGATATGCTTTCTAAAGGCTGGGTGACAAAATTAAAGGCTAAAACACTTCAAGCAAATCCAGCAAATCCAGAATCCAATAAACCCATCATCGAACCAGTGGATTTCATAAAGGAGCACCTCACAGAAGACGCGGACTTTGGATCCATGAAAGATGATGAGATGACTCCGGAGATCATTCTTTCCGGCATGCTAGAAGCTATTGGTAAATTCCGCAAAAGATCAAATGAATATTAACAGGAGGCGGAAACGCCATGAATGCAATCATAGGAAAGCTCAAAGATAAACCATCGCTTGTTACTTTATTAATAATACTATTGATTGCAGTTCAAATTATTCTTATTAAGTGTGGAATTATCGTTGATTTTTCAGAAATGCTACGCAAGAGCGATAAAGCAAATGATCTTTATTTAGCTATGCTTAGCGTAGCAGCACTTCAAGCAAGTTTTGCTGGTGTCATAGTTGTATTTGGATTGTCAACGCAGCCGCAAGCATTTAGAAATTTGAGAATTGCTGCCGGCGATGCACTTGTAGATAATTGGATGTCTATTAGCTACAGCGGTTTTCTAAGTGCTGGTTGTGCACTGTTCGCTTCTTTGTCTAGCATGATGGCTGACGCTTGGTTAGCCCCTTGGTTTTTTGAAGCTTCGATATTGTTTTGTATACATGGAGTTTTGCGTTTGCTATGGTTGCTTAAGCAACTTATTAAAGTTGTCCGAGATGTAGATTCAAAAGAGGCCCTAAGAGCCAGTGAACGATGACAGGAAGCTCATTCGGAAGATTATGACACGCCGACTGTCACCAGCTCCACGACGGTCGATTCCAGTAAAAAACCAGTAACAATGACCGTCACGATGAGCCAATCCCAGTCGGCTCAACAAAAACAACCAAAAATCAAGAACCGCCATTTTCCAACGATATTGGGCTCAGCAAAAGCCATTCAATCCAACCAAGAAACACCCCGCGAAAACAGGATGTCGCAGGTTCAAATCCTGTCAGCCCGACAACGAAAGTAATGTCCTCCGCAATCGGATAGATTGCGGAGGACATTTAGTTATATACGCGATCGCATCAGTCCTGAATGACGGTGCCGACAATGCCGGAGACGATGGCCATAATCAGAGATCCGATTACGGACCACCAGAATCCATCGATGGTTACTCCCACGTCGAACAGGCTTATGGCCAGCCAAGACGCAAGCTCCATGAACAGCCAGTTGATGATCAACGCGATCAGTCCGAACGAGAGAATCGAAAATGGCAATGCGATGGTGTGCACGATCGGTTTGATCGACGCGTTGATCAACGCAAGGAATAACGCGAACGCGCCGATGCCGAGAATGGGTGGCTCGCCAACGGCGTGCATGCCGGGAAGCAGTGTGACCATGATCCCGGCCGCAATGGTCAAAACCAACCAACGTGAAATGAAATGCTTCATGACAGCATCGTATTACATTGCGTTGTCTTATGAAAAAGGAATGTATTTGTGGAACATGCCAGGAAGACGACCTATGCGAGACGGGCGCGGCGTTTTCCACATGGTTTGGCTACCATGAACCATATGGAAGCACTTCATGAGAACCTGTGGCTGGCACCGTATGCCGGCAAACCGTTGAACGCCACTGTGGTGGTACCGGGCAGCAAATCACTGTCGAACCGTTATCTCATTCTCGCGGCGCTCGGACATCGACCCGTGCGATTGGTCGGTCTGTTGCGCTCGCGTGACACCGAGTTGATGATGGACGCGTTGCGCGCGTTGGGAGTGCGCTGCGAAATCGACGAGCAGGTTGACACCACGGTTACAGTGGTGCCGCCGTCCGACGGCCGGTTCCACGGTGGTACGAAGGTGTTCTGCGGTCTTGCGGGAACGGTGATGCGCTTTGTGCCCGGTCTTGCCATGTTCGCGGACGGTCCTGTGGCTTTCGACGGTGACGAGCAGGCGTACGCGCGTCCGATGAAGCCGGTGTTGGACGGTCTTGAACAGTTGGGGGCATGTATCGAATACCACGGCGAGGAAGGTCGACTGCCATTTACAATCACTCCACCTCAAACGGTGAGCCAGTGCGCCGAGCCGAGTGTGGTCAGCATTGATTCTTCGGGATCCTCGCAGTTCATTTCAGGACTATTGCTCATCGGCTCTCGAGTGCCAGGCGGTTTGGAACTGCATCACACGGGGGAGAAGACGCCGAGTTTGCCGCATATTCGCATGACCGTGGCCGATCTGCATGGTTCCGGCGTGCGTGTCAACGCAGACGAACACGCTCGCGTGTGGACCGTGCAGCCGGGAGCCGTGCAGTTGCCCGAAACTGTGACGGTCGAACCTGACCTGTCGAATGCCGCTCCGTTCCTTGGCGCAGCGCTCATCGCCGGAGGAACCGTGCGCGTACCTCATTGGCCGGAATCCACTACGCAACCCGGAGGCATGCTTCCGGGATATTTGGAACATATGGGAGCCGAGGTCAGCTTCCCGGTGATTGACGACGTCCGGTACTGCGAAGTGACCGGCAACGGCCATGTCAGCGGCCTAGGTGATTTCGACCTGACGGCGGCAGGTGAGATCGCGCCGTCGCTTGCAGCGATTCTGGTTTTTGCGGACAAGCCTACCCGCATGATCGGCATCGGTCATTTACGAGGGCATGAGACGAACCGTCTGGAGGCTTTGGCCAACGAGATTACGCGCGTTGGGGGAGCTGCCCACGAACTGCCCGATGGATTGGAGATAACCCCTGTGTCGGCGAATCGTCTTAGACCATCCGTGATGGAGACTTATGCCGATCATCGTATGGCCACATTCGCGGCGATGCTTGGCCTACGCATCAAAGGCATCCAAGTGAAGAACGTCGCCACGACGGCGAAAACCCTACCGAATTTCGTGGATCTGTGGAATGACATGCTTGTTTGACGGATATGCAAAAGTGACGTCGGGGGACGTTCGGTCCGTCTGACGAGAGCGGACTTGTTTCCGTAACATAACGGAAGGGGCTTTCCACAAGAATAGTTTGTGGAAAGCCCCTTCCGTTATGCGTCAAGCCTGTGGCTCACTCCCATTCGATGGTTGCCGGCGGCTTGGAAGTGCAGTCGAGCACCACGCGGTTGATCTGACGGCATTCGTTGGTGATGCGCGTCGAGATGGTGGCGAGCACGTCGTACGGGATACGCGACCAGTCGGCGGTCATGGCGTCTTCGGACGACACCGGACGCAACACGATCGGCGAGCCGTAGGTGCGTTCGTCACCCTGCACGCCCACGGAATGCACGTCGGCAAGCAGCACGACCGGGCACTGCCAGATGTCGCGGTCGAGGCCGGCCTTGGAAAGCTCCTCACGTGCGATGGCATCAGCTTCGCGCAACAGGTCAAGACGTTCCTTGGTGATTTCGCCGATGATGCGGATGCCGAGACCCGGACCCGGGAATGGCTGACGCCAGACAATCTCATCCGGCAGACCGAGTTCGGTGCCAATGGCGCGCACCTCATCCTTGAACAGGGTGCGCAGCGGCTCGATGAGCTGGAATTTGATGTCCTTCGGCAGGCCGCCCACATTGTGGTGCGATTTGATGTTGGCCGCGCCATCGCCGCCGCCGGACTCTACGACGTCCGGATACAGCGTGCCCTGCACGAGGAATTTGACTTCCTTGCCGGAGGCGCCGGCCTCTTCGATGACCTGACGCTGCGCCTTCTCAAAAGTGCGGATGAACTTCTCTCCGATGATCTTGCGCTTCTTCTCCGGCTCGCTCACGCCCTTCAACGCGGTGAGGAAGTCTTCGGAGGCGTCCACGGCGATGAGCTTGATGCCGGTGGCCTCGACAAAATCATGTTTGACCTGCTCGGCCTCGCCCTTGCGCAGCAGGCCGTGGTCCACGAACACGCAGGTGAGCTGCTCGCCGATGGCCTTATGCACCAGAGCCGCCGCGACGGCGGAGTCGACGCCGCCGGACAGGCCGCAGATCACCTGGGCGTCGCCGACCTTCTCGCGGATTTTCTTGACCTGGTCCTCGATGATGTTGGACGCGTTCCAGTTATCGCCGAGGCCGGCGCACTTGTGCAGGAAGTTCTCGATGAGCTTCTGGCCCATCGGAGTGTGCTTGACTTCCGGATGCCACTGCACGCCGTACAGTTTGCGGGACTCGTCCTGCATGGCGGCGACCGGTGCGCCTTCGGTGTGGGCGAGCACTTCGAAGCCTTCCGGCGCGGTCTTGACGGCCACGCCATGGCTCATCCACGTGCTTTGCTCTGCGGGAGAGCCGTCGAGCAGACCCTCCGCCTTGTCGATGGTGGTTTCCGTTTTGCCGTATTCGCCCAGGGCGGCCTTGTCGACATCCGCGCCCAACGCGTATGCCATGGCTTGGAAGCCGTAGCAGATGCCGAGCACGGGAACGCCCGCGTCGAACAGCTTCTTGTCGACGCGCGGAGCGCCCGGTTCGAACACGGAAGCGGGGCCACCGGACAGGATGATGGCCTGCGGATCCTTGGCCAGCATCTCGTCGACCGGCATGGAATGCGGCACGAGCTCCGAATAAACATTGGCCTCACGCACGCGACGTGCGATCAGCTGGGCGTACTGGGCTCCGAAATCGACAACGAGCACAGGACCTGCAGCCATAACACTCTCCCTTTAATATGAGGTATCAAGAAACGAACAATACTAACTGCTCTATTGTGACGTTGCAAGGAGACATTGGAAACACGTGAACGGAGAATGAACGAATCTCACAATTGCTTACTCCCACCTACTCAACACGCCGCGTGTGTATCTAGGGAAACGAACGTGGGAAACATGTGTTAACCGACTAAAAACGTTGATTTTGAGCCGTTTTTCAATCTTTTTGAGAGAGTGCGAAGTACGCACAAAAATCCCGATAAAAGCACACATTTGCGTACAGAAAAATAACAATTGAACACACAGTCGCAAAAAAACAGCAAAAAGTCGAACCGCGCTCGTAATATATGCAAGTGACTGGAAATGAGGCATGCCGCGTAACCGCAAGGTTTTAGGCATGGCTCATGACCTAAGGAAATAAACAATCGCACATCACAGTGCAGGAGTACAGGAGTACACATGACGAGTCCTGTTATTGGCACCCCTTGGAAGAAGCTGAACGCTCCGGTTTCCGAGGAAGCTATCGAAGGCGTGGATAAGTACTGGCGCGCAGCCAACTACCTCTCCATCGGCCAGATCTATCTGCGTAGCAACCCGCTGATGAAGGAGCCTTTCACCCGCGAAGACGTCAAGCACCGTCTGGTCGGTCACTGGGGCACCACCCCGGGCCTGAACTTCCTCATCGGCCACATCAACCGTCTCATTGCTGATCACCAGCAGAACACTGTGATCATCATGGGCCCGGGCCACGGCGGCCCGGCTGGTACCGCTCAGTCCTACCTGGACGGCACCTACACCGAGTACTTCCCGAACATCACCAAGGATGAGGCTGGCCTGCAGAAGTTCTTCCGCCAGTTCTCCTACCCGGGTGGCATCCCGTCCCACTACGCTCCGGAAACCCCGGGCTCCATCCACGAAGGCGGCGAGCTGGGTTACGCCCTGTCCCACGCCTACGGCGCTGTGATGAACAACCCGAGCCTGTTCGTCCCGGCCATCGTCGGCGACGGCGAAGCTGAGACCGGCCCGCTGGCCACCGGCTGGCAGTCCAACAAGCTCATCAACCCGCGCACCGACGGTATCGTGCTGCCGATCCTGCACCTCAACGGCTACAAGATCGCCAACCCGACCATCCTGTCCCGCATCTCCGACGAAGAGCTCCACGAGTTCTTCCACGGCATGGGCTATGAGCCGTACGAGTTCGTCGCTGGCTTCGACAACGAGGATCACCTGTCGATCCACCGTCGTTTCGCCGAGCTGTTCGAGACCGTCTTCGACGAGATCTGCGACATCAAGGCCGCCGCTCAGACCGACGACATGACTCGTCCGTTCTACCCGATGATCATCTTCCGTACCCCGAAGGGCTGGACCTGCCCGAAGTTCATCGACGGCAAGAAGACCGAGGGCTCCTGGCGTTCCCACCAGGTGCCGCTGGCTTCCGCCCGCGATACCGAGGCCCACTTCGAGGTCCTCAAGAACTGGCTCGAGTCCTACAAGCCGGAAGAGCTGTTCGACGAGAACGGCGCCGTGAAGCCGGAAGTCACCGCCTTCATGCCGACCGGCGAACTGCGCATCGGTGAGAACCCGAACGCCAACGGTGGCCGCATCCGCGAAGAGCTGAAGCTGCCGAAGCTGGAAGACTACGAGGTCAAGGAAGTCGCCGAGTACGGCCACGGCTGGGGCCAGCTCGAGGCCACCCGTCGTCTGGGCGTCTACACCCGCGACATCATCAAGAACAACATGCACGACTTCCGCATCTTCGGACCGGATGAGACCGCTTCCAACCGTCTGCAGGCCGCTTACGACGTCACCAACAAGCAGTGGGACGCCGGCTACCTGTCCGCTCAGGTCGACGAGCACATGGCTGTCACCGGCCAGGTCACCGAGCAGCTTTCCGAGCACCAGATGGAAGGCTTCCTCGAGGGCTACCTGCTGACCGGCCGTCACGGCATCTGGAGCTCCTATGAGTCCTTCGTGCACGTGATCGACTCCATGCTGAACCAGCACGCCAAGTGGCTCGAGGCTACCGTCCGCGAGATTCCGTGGCGCAAGCCGATCTCCTCCATGAACCTGCTCGTCTCCTCCCACGTGTGGCGTCAGGATCACAACGGCTTCTCCCACCAGGATCCGGGTGTCACCTCCGTCCTGCTGAACAAGTGCTTCAACAACGATCACGTGATCGGCATCTACTTCCCGGTGGATTCCAACATGCTGCTCGCTGTGGCTGAGAAGTGCTACAAGTCCACCAACAAGATCAACGCCATCATCGCCGGCAAGCAGCCGGCCGCCACCTGGCTGACCCTGGACGAAGCTCGCGCCGAGCTCGAGAAGGGTGCTGCCGAGTGGAAGTGGGCTTCCAACGTGAAGTCCAACGATGAGGCTCAGATCGTGCTCGCCGCCACCGGTGATGTTCCGACTCAGGAAATCATGGCCGCTGCCGACAAGCTGGACGCCATGGGCATCAAGTTCAAGGTCGTCAACGTGGTTGACCTGGTCAAGCTGCAGTCCGCCAAGGAGAACAACGAGGCCCTCTCCGATGAGGAGTTCGCTGAGCTGTTCACCGAGGACAAGCCGGTCCTGTTCGCTTACCACTCCTATGCCCGCGACGTGCGTGGTCTGATCTACGATCGCCCGAACCACGACAACTTCAACGTTCACGGCTACGAGGAGCAGGGCTCCACCACCACCCCGTACGACATGGTTCGCGTGAACAACATCGATCGCTACGAGCTCCAGGCTGAAGCTCTGCGCATGATCGACGCTGACAAGTACGCCGACAAGATCAACGAGCTCGAGGCCTTCCGTCAGGAAGCCTTCCAGTTCGCTGTCGACAACGGCTACGATCACCCGGATTACACCGACTGGGTCTACTCCGGTGTCAACACCAACAAGCAGGGTGCTGTCTCCGCTACCGCCGCAACCGCTGGCGATAACGAGTGAGCCTAGGCTATTTGGCCTGATTGCTTGATAAAAGCCCCAAGGGATTGTTCCCTTGGGGCTTTTTCGTATTACGGTGCGATATGCTTGGCTTAAAACAGCAAAACCGCTAGCGCGTGTCAGTTACCGTTTGCACATTACAATTGCTCATTGTGCGAACGATGCGGTATCGCACCCGAATAATGCGAAGTACATAGGAGACACCGTGAGTTTTACCAGCGTCACCATCATCAGTCCCGAAGCGGCTAACGGCCGTAATGTTGTCGCCCTTGGAGTCACCAAGACACTTGCCGCAGCCGGCAAGACCGGAGTGTTCCGTCCGGCGGTCTGCAGAAAAGACACCTTCACGGACGTGCTGATCGAAGCTTCCAATGCCGGTTTGAGCCGGGAACAGTCCGTCGGCGTGTGCCCCAAGCGCGCTCGTAACGATAAGGAAGGTTCGCGGGCGGATATCGTTGCGGCCTACACCCAAGCCGTAGAAACAGCCCGACCGGATGCCATGGTGATTGTCGGCACCGACAGGTCAGCAGTCAATGATCCCGCGATGTTCTCTTTCAACGCTGACGTCGCGGCAGACCTCCAATCGCCGGTCCTGCTGGCCGTATGCACTATCGAACGCACACCGGAACAAGTCAAAAGCACGGTTGAGGCATCCACCAAGGTCATCGAAGACGCCGGGAGCAAAGTCGTCGGCGTGTTCATTACTGGGTGTGACGACACGCAGCCGGATCCGCTCAAAGCATGCTTCGTCGACTACCCGGTGCCGGTGTGGACGCTACCTGCCGTCGATTTCAATGACGATGACGCCATCAGCAAGGCAGACGAAGCGTTCGCGACGAACGTCGACGCCGCGGAACTGACCGCGGCACTCGAATCGCCATTCGACGCCCCGACCACACCCTATGCTTTCCAATACGGTCTGCTGGGCAAGGCGAAGGCGGACAAGAAGACCATCGTGCTGCCGGAGGGCAACGAGGATCGCATCATCAAAGCCGCCGATTATCTGCTGGAACGCGACATCGTCGATCTGATCATCGTCGGAGACGAAAACGCCATTCTCGCCCGTGGTCAGGAATTGGGATTGAAATCGCTTGGCAAGGCGAAATTCCAAGCCAAGGATGATGAAACGGTGTTGGAACCCATGGTGGCGAAGCTGTGCGAGCTGCGCGCCAAGAAAGGCATGACCGAAGAGCAGGCGCGCAAACAGCTGGCCGATGACAGCTATTTCGGCACCATGCTTGTGGTGATGGGCATGGCGGACGGCCTCGTGTCCGGTTCCGTCAACTCCACGGCCAATACCGTGCGTCCGGCCCTGCAGGTCATCAAGACCAAGCCAGGAACATCGTTGGTATCCGGAGCGTTCCTGATGTGTTTCAAGGACCATGTCGCCGTGTTCGCCGACTGTGCCATCAACCTTAACCCCAATGCCGAGCAGCTCGCCGAAATCGCGATCCAATCCGCCGAAACGGCCAAGGCGTTCGGCCTTGAACCGAAGGTGGGCATGCTGTCCTATTCCACGCTGGGCTCCGGAAAAGGACCCGACGTCGACCTCGTCGAGGAAGCCACCACCATCGTCAAAGACAAGGCTCCCGACCTTGCGGTGGTCGGATCGATCCAGTTCGACGCGGCATGGTCTCCGACCGTGGCCGCGACCAAAGCCAAGGGCGATCCGGTGGCGGGCCATGTCAATGTGTTCGTATTCCCGGATCTGTGTGCGGGCAACATCGCATACAAGGCGGTACAGCGTTCCTCGGGAGCGGCCGCCGTTGGACCGGTGCTGCAGGGTCTCAACCGCCCGGTGAACGATCTGAGCCGTGGCGCCACGGTCCAGGACATCATCAACACCATCGCCCTGACCGCCATCGAAGCCCAGTAATCGGGCATTTTGTAGCAAGCAACGAGTAATCTAAGGTTTTGGAAAGTCGCGTAAGCGGCACATCGATTAACACATGGAGGATGCCCACAATGGCGAAAACCGTCCTTGTCATCAATTCCGGTTCCAGCTCTATCAAGTATCAGCTGGTTGATCTTGAAACCGGCGAAGGTATCGCTTCCGGTCTGGTCGAGAAGATCGGCGAGCCGGTTGACGGTCATTACAAGCACGAGTACAACGGCGAGAAGCATGAGCTCGAAGAGCCGATTCACGACCATGAGCAGGGTCTGAAGCGCGTGCTCGGCTTCTTCAACGAGTTCGGCCCGAAGCTCGCCGACGCAGGCATCGTGGCCGTCGGCCATCGCGTGGTGCAGGGTGGTTCCATCTTCCCGAAGCCGGCTCTGGTCAACGACAAGACCATCGGCCAGGTCAAGGACCTCGCCGTGCTCGCCCCGCTGCACAACGGTCCGGAGGCCAAGGGCGCTGAGGTCATGCGCTCCCTGCTGCCGGATGTTCCGCAGATCTTCGTGTTCGATTCCTCCTTCTTCTTCCAGCTGCCGAAGGCTTCCAGCACCTACGCGCTGAACAAGGAAGTCGCCCAGCAGTACCACATCCGCCGTTACGGCGCCCATGGCACCTCCCACGAGTTCATCTCCTCCGTCGTGCCGTCCGTCATCGGCAAGCCGGCCGAAGGCCTCAAGCAGATCGTGCTGCACATCGGCAACGGTGCTTCCGCCTCCGCCGAAATCTCCGGCAAGCCGGTTGAGACCTCCATGGGTCTGACCCCGCTGGAAGGCCTCGTGATGGGTGGCCGTACCGGCGACATCGATCCGGCCGTCGTCTTCCACCTGATTCGCAACGCCCACATGAGCGTGGACGAACTGGACACCCTGTTCAACAAGCGTTCCGGCATGATGGGTCTGACCGGCTTCGGCGACCTGCGTGAAGTGCATCGTCTGGTCGAAGAGGGCAACGAGGACGCCAAGCTGGCTCTCGACATCTACGTGCACCGCATCGTCGGCTACATCGGCAACTACACCGCTCAGATGGGTGGCGTCGACGTGATCACCTTCACCGCAGGCGTTGGCGAGAACGATGACGTCGTGCGCAAGATGGTCTGCGACAAGCTCGCTCCGTTCGGCGTCAAGCTGGATGAGGAGAAGAACGCGACCCGTTCCAAGGAACCGCGCATCATCTCCACCCCGGATTCCGCAGTCACCATCTGCGTCATCCCGACCAACGAGGAGCTGGCCATCGCCCGCAAGTCCGCCGCCATCGCAGAAGAAGGCAAGGACTCCTACGGCAACGTCTTCTCCAAGTGAGTGACGTGTCACGTTTCGGCTGGTAGAGGAACGTGACGGCAAACGGTATGAATCTGCGCCGCCGTGCCTGATAATCGATATCATCGGTCAATCAGGCACGGCGGCGCAGTGCGTTGGGCCCCCTTTTCCGCGATTCGCAAGGGATTGCTTGGTAGTACGATACGACAGGTTGCACTGTACCGTGCAATGATGTAAGAGAGAACGGTTGGTTATTCGTGGCTGCTAAACGACGTTTCGTCGGTTTGGACGGGCTTAAAGGCATAGCCCTTATTGCGATTGTGCTGTATCACTGCGATGAGCTTTCGCTTCAAGGCGGGTTTTTCGGTGTGGATGTGTTCTTCACCATCTCCGGTTTCCTGATTTTCTCATCGCTGCTCAATCGTATCGATTCAGGTAAAGGCTTGGAACTGGGGGAGTACTTCCTCAAACGGTTCCGCCGGATTTATCCCGCGCTGTTTGCTCTTATCCCGATCTCGGTGACGTTGGCATGGCTGGTGAACCGCGACATGCTTGTCGGCATCCGGAACCAGATCATGACCGTGCTTCTGGGATGCTACAACTGGTATGCCATCAGCAGCGGAGCCAGCTATTTCTCCCAGATGAACCCTGACATATTCCGTCACCTATGGTTCATGTCGTTGCTCATGCAGTTTTATCTGATCGCTCCATTCGTGGTTTTGCTGCTGCGAAAAATCATCATCAGATGGGCTCCGGTATGCATACTGACAGCCCTTGCCGGAGCAAGCGCGGTATCCATGGGACTGCTATACCACTCTGGCGCTGACCCCACACGTGTGTATTTCGGCACCGACACGCACGCCATGGGCCTATGGCTCGGTGCCGCGCTGGCTTGGATACTGCCGATTCTCAGACATGAGCATGGGCGAGCCAATGAATCGCGGATAATGGAACGATTCCATAAGATATGGATTCAATTCGGCCCGATAGTTGCCTTTGGCTCATTGCTGGCATTGCTGTGGATGATGCGGCATATCACTCAAGGCCCAGCGGCGTTCCATGGCGGTATCTTCGTCGCCTCCGTGCTTGCTGTGGTGCTGATCGCAGGAACCATACCATTCGGATCCTGGATGCAGGATCTGCTTGTGTTCAAGCCGCTTGCCGCTTTGGGCCATTATTCGTATGGCATTTATCTGTGGCATTGGCCATTATGGCTGCTGCTGAGATCCCTGTTGCCCCAGTGGGGCGCATGGCATGCCGACAGGCTGCTGTCCTTCACCTTCATCCTCACCGTGCTGTTCGCGTTCGCATCTTGGCGACTGTTCGAGAAGCCAGTCGCTCGTGCGGGATTCATCGCGTTGATTCGTCCGATCAGTGGAGACGAAGCCGAGCATTGCGGCCGTCTGATATCCACGGTCGTGGTGCTGGCATGCTCATGGAGCTTCTGCGGATACGCTGTGGCGACGGCATCGGAACAAACCAGTGTGGCGCAATCCTTGGGTATCAGCGCCAGGCTGTTGCAGCAACGCAATCATGCCGCTTTGGAACGACGCAGAACACCGATGCCAAGGAAGCCACGACATAAGATGCCGGATGGTTCGCAAATGGCCGCCATCGGAGATTCGGTGATGCTGGCGTCCAGCAAAGGATTGCAAGACACGTTCCCCAACATCATTGTGGATGCCGAAGTCTCACGGTCGATGGCGAAGGGACAGGGTCTTGTCGATCAATTGAAAGCGCAAGGAAATCTGCGCCCCTGGGTCTTGGTGGGACTTGCCACCAACTCCGTGGTGACCAATGATCAGCTTGACGATCTGCTGAATGATGTCGGCCCCGATCATGTGCTGGTGCTCATTAACGCGCACGCTCCCGTTTCATGGGTTCCCGGCACCAATGCCGTGTTGAAGCAATTCGCCGCGGCGCATTCCAACAACGTCGTACTGGTCGATTGGGACGGGACCATTTCCCAGCATGCTGACGAACTTGCCGGAGATGGCATCCATCCGGGAATGTCCAATACGATCTACGCGCAGGCGGTCAAGGATTCAATCGCCGCTTGGATCAAGCAAGGGCACTGATTGATGCGTTGACGACTTCCATACGAGGTCCGCCACATGCCGTCGCATATGAATGATCCCCATTCCGTGGAAATCGGAATGGGGATCATTCATATGCGGACGATGCCGATATTAGGGAAATCAGGCCTCCTGATGCTGAGGAGCGGACAGGAAGTGCTCCTCGCTAGGCAGAACGGCGTTGAGAATCACAGCCACCACGAACGACACCGCGATGCAGTTGGAAGCGAAGATGGACTGGAACAGCGCCGGGAAGTTGGCGAAAATGTCGCCGACCTGGGTGAAACCGATGCCAATGGTCAGGCTCAACGCGGCGATGGTGATGTTGCGCTGCGTGTAACCGGCCTCGGAAATCATCTGGAATCCGGACAGGATGATATTGCCGAACATCATGATGGTGCAGCCGCCAAGCACAGCCTGCGGCAGGGAGTTGAAGACCTCTGCAACGGCCGGAACGAAGCTGGCAAGCACCAAAATCAGACCGCCGGAAAGAATCACCTTGCGGTTGACCACCTTGGTCATCGCCACCAGACCGATGTTCTGCGCAAACGAAGTCAATGGCAGGCAGCCGAACAAACCGGACACGGAGGAGATCAAACCGTCGCCGGCAATAGCTCCGGCGGTTTCCTTGTCGGTGGGTTGACGGTCGAGACCGACCTTGGTAAGCGCCGCTGTGTCGCCCAACACCTCAACCGAGGAAACGACATACAGCAGAGCGAAGGAGATAATCGCACCCGGATCAAACTCAAGCTTGAACGGCATGAAATGCGGCACCGACACGACCTGCAGATTGGCGAAACCGGAGAAATCGACCTTTCCCATGAAAATCGCGACCACATAGCCCACGACAAGGCCGAACAGCACGGAAAGCTGCTTGGCGGTGCCCTTCATGAGCAGCTGGAACGCAAGGCAAGCCACCAGCGAAATCAGGCCAAGCGTCAGATTCTGCCAGCTGCCGAAATCCTTCGCGCCGGAACCGCCGCCGAAGCTCGTGGCGCCGACGGACAGGAGCGAAAAACCAATCGAGGTGACGACAATCGCGGAAACGATCGGCGGAACGAAACGACGCCAATACTTGGCCGTCAAACCAAGCACGACCTCCAACAGGCCGCCAAGCACCACGGCGCCGGCGACTGCGCCATAACCCTGATGCTGCGCGATCGACATGGCGGCCGCGACGTAGGTGAAGGAAATGCCGGTGACCATCGGCAGACGAGAACCAATCAGCCACACACCGTACAGCTGCAGGCAGGTGCCGAGACCTGCGACCAGCAGGCCGGCCTGAATGATGGCGGCGGACTGCGCGGCATCCATCTTGGCGGCCGTGGCCACCAGGAAGATAGGCGCGAGATTCGCCACGAACATGGCCATGACGTGCTGCAGGCCGAACGGAATGCCCTTCCAGAACGACACCGGTGCGTCAAGACTGCTCAACGCCTCAAAAGACACGCCTTTTTTAGTGTCTTTTGCCTTCGTCTTTTTTTCGGTTTTCTCTGTGTTCTTCTCTTCGCTCAACTGTTACATCCTCTCTTATAATCGTTTGAGCGTACTGAAAAAATCAGGAGCGGAATTCGATGGTGCCGTTTTCCGGATCCATCGATTCGACGATTGCCAGGGAATCGACGTCGTACCCTTCCTCACGCAGCTGGTCGCCACCGCCTTGGAAGCCCTTTTCCACTGCGATGCCGATGCCTTCCACAGTGGCTCCGGCCTCATGGCACAGCTCGATCAGGCCTTTTAACGCCTTGCCGTTGGCAAGGAAATCGTCGATCAGCAGCACGTGGTCGCCTTCATTGAGATAGCGCTTGGACACGATGACAGGGAACTCCTTCTGCTTGGTGAAGGAATACACGGTGGTCGTGTACTGGTCGCCGTCAAGATTGATGGACTGCGCCTTCTTGGCGAACACCACCGGGACATTGCCGAAATGACGGGCCACGACACAGGCGATGCCAATGCCGGAAGCCTCAATGGTCAGAATCTTATCGATGGTCTTGCCCTTGAAATGCTCGGCCCAAGCGGCGCCCATATGGTCGAACAGCTCGACATCGCACTGATGGTTGAGGAACGCGTCCACTTTCAGCACATTGCCGGGCTTGACGGTACCTTGTTGCACAATGCGCTCTTCAAGCTCCTTCATGAAACCCCTTAATCTTGTCGGCCGCGAAAGCGGCATCAGATGATGGCATACGGCGAGCCGTATATAGGAGTTCAGCATACGCGCCCCAATTGACCGTGCGAGTCGGACCCCTGACCTGCTCATGTGATAAACATGAATGCTGCGAACAAATGTTTGAATATGAGCGTGCGCGAAGAAAAGAGGAATCGGTGGAACAGAGCATGGGACCTGTGATGTGCGATCCGCGGAGCCTGATAGAGGGACTCAACCCCCAACAGGAAGAAGCGGTGAAATACTACGGCCAGGCATTGCTCATCGGTGCCGGCGCAGGCTCAGGCAAGACCCGTGTGCTGACATGTCGCATCGCATGGCTG